>Ga0190314_1000395_pt1 | contig 15409 bp, 15 predicted proteins | sample 4870071112_MG_FD_165055 | JGI IMG/M metagenome (GOLD analysis project Ga0190314, IMG submission 165055) | Hydrothermal vent sediment bacterial communities from Southern Trench, Guaymas Basin, Mexico - 4870-07-11-12_MG | ecosystem: Environmental > Aquatic > Marine > Hydrothermal vents > Sediment ...
CAATAGGGAAGCATTTAGATGACTTTCAATCCTCTTACTTGAGGATTTCTTTGTTTCCCCAGCCTCCCTGGACTTCTTTTTAGCCCTTACTCATTTTTAAGTTTTGCTTCTCAGGAACATCTCTATAACATTGTTATATTTAAAAACATGTTCCGTGAGATGTTCCTGAACAAATCACTACTGTATTGTAATTCTTGTCTGTTTCTTTATTCTCTAGCTTTGCTTTTATGAGCTAATTGATTTCTTGGTCGTTATTTTTTATTTCTTAGCCGCTTATCGCTGTTTTGTTCTCAGGTTCTTTTTGATCTTGAATCAAATGTAGTTTATTGCTGATGTTTTCTCCTATAGTATTTCTCAGGTTCATTAAGGGGCTCGGCGCTGGGGATTTCTCTTCAGACTTTTCTATCGTTTTCTTAAATATCAAATGAGAGAAAAAGAGGTTAGGATTGGATGGTGGTTTGTTATTCTTTCAACGTTAGGAATTCACACATGGCTATATATTTGTAATTGTGAGATTTTTTTCCAGTAGAATATCCTCAATAGTGATCATGGCTGTATCTTTCTATAGAAGACTTGGCGGGGGTGATAAAAATAGGAGTTAGACTCCATAGTGATCATGTAAAATTATTGTTGTCTTTCTTCTTGATGTTCTTATCATAGCGATTTTCCTTATCATTGATCCTGTCCTAGCATATTTCATGGTAGCGATGGGCATAATTATAGCTTGCATTAGCGTTCCTATTCTCTATTTTGTAACAGATGATTGTTAATTAATGTTTTGAATGAGTTAAATATTCATGCTCGCCTTTTTTGCTAGCTTCTTAATCTGATTTCTTCCTAGGAGATAGATATTGGTGTTCGTTAATCTTCTTATTGCCTTAATCAATTGTTTGTTAAAACCGAAATACGATACTAAATATACATTTTCTATTTTGAACCCCATCTTAGTTAAGATTCCTACTTGCCTCAATACCTGATCAAGTTTCTTGGATGGCATTTCTGCTCCGAAGTGTATTTCGAAAATGTCATACGTGTCGTCCTTGCGAGCGAGAGCATCAATCTCGGTAGTGGCTGTTATGAATTTTTCCACGCTCCTGTAAGGCCCTATAAAGATCTTCCTTCCTAGGAAATCTTCTAAAGAGACTTGAGAATTTATTTTAAATAAGATCTCTCTTACTAGAGCTTCGAATGAAAGGGATGAAACGTATACTCGCTCGAAACTCAGTTTCTTATATCTTGGGTTCTCGTTCATAGCTAGCCATGCTTTAAAGACTTTATCTGTTATATCGTAATAGACCAATCGCTTGCCTTTTGTGATTTTTTCTATTATGCCTTTCTTCTGCAATGAGTCGAGAGCTTGCGGTGCTCCTCTGGCTCTCATATCTATCTCTTGGAAGCGTTTCCATCCTCTCGATATAATATATAGTACCTCTTGTTCTGTTGGTGAAAAGTTCTCAAACATTAATGAGAAATAATCGTTGAGGAAGCCATTAGTTAGTTCAAATTCGAATAGTTGAATTATCTTATTTCTATTCAATTCCCTAGGCAATATCCTCATAAATCGGATAATGTAGTAGGGGACTCCGTGACAGAGTTCAGCTATGAACCTAGCATCCTCCTCTTTCAATGTAATTCCTAACGTCTCAGCATTTCTCATTACAAGTTCTACAGCAGCATTTAATGGGAGAGGGCCGAGTTTTATCTCTATATGGAATTGCCTAAATAAAGGAGAAGAATAGCTTTTCGTTGCTTCATAGACATCCTTAAATGAAGTATCAAGGAAGATGATTGAGGCATTCACATTATCTAAGATCGACTTAAAGAATTGAGCCACGGCTCTGAACCCGCCCATACCCCTGAATGGTTTTAGTAATCCAAATCTATAGAATAAAGTTGTAAATTCGTCAAAGATAAAGAATCTGAATCCTCTTCTTTCGCCTTCAGAGAAAAGATATTCTAAGGCGTTTTTAGCGTCGATTTTATTAAATCCAAATCCCTTTGTTTCCTCTCCCAATAGAATAACTAGATCCTCTGGAGAATAAATCTTTAAGCAATCAATAAATAAGCCATGGATTCCTTCCTTTAGGAGATCGTCATATAACTTCTTGGCCAAACTAGTTTTTCCATAACCTCTCAAACCTACTAACAGAACCTTATCTCCAGCAAAAACAGATCGTTTCAATAAACTAAGTTCATCCTCCCGATCCACGAACACTTTGCATACCTCAAATAGTTTTAACTTAAAAACTTTTAACTTAAAAGGAATAAAACTATATCCCCAGAAAAATTTAGACGCTCAGTTTTCTAGCATGAGTAGTACTATCTTATTGTTTCTTTCAATAAACTGGATTATCATAAGGACTCTCGAATTATGCCGAAAGTTTTTTAGATTGATACTTTATCTTCTTAATCGTTTCTTTATTTCACCGAGAATAAGGAGTGGTTATTATGGAAATGATGACCGAGGGAGCACAGGTAGCTAGGGGAGCTTTTTGGTTATCTCTTGGTAATGGTTTAGGAATCGCTATTTCTGCTCTAGCCACTATTCTTATCGCCCGCTTGCTTGGTCCTGCAAACTACGGAGCTTACTCCGCTGCTCTTGCTCTCTTAGGAGTTTTTGCCGCTGGTGCTGATTTGAGTATTAATAGAGCCGTGACTTATTATATTTCTCAGAACATTGCTAAAAAGAGAAATCCTTATCCTTATGCCTTGGGTGCTATACTCGGAGCTCTAATTTCTGGTGCCTCGTTTTCTGCCATGGTATGGTTCTTATCCCCCATGATAGCGACTCTTATTTTCAATAAGGCTTACCTGTCACGTCTATTCCTTGTAACTGCTATCATAGTTTTTGTTGTTGCTATTAGTAATGCTTCACGCGGCATCTTACTTGGTCTTGGGAGAATGGATCTAATAGGCATTGCCGCTATTATTTCTTCAATCATAAGAAACACTGCCGCCATATCCCTTATCTTGATTGGTCTAGGGGCGTTTGGAGCTATAAGTGGTCAAGCGATTGGTTACGCGTCAGTGATGGTTCTGTTACTTTTCTTCGGGCTTTATCAAATCAAGAAGACGAGTGGCTTCTACGAGGATAATGAAGAATTCTCTCTGGTAATACGGAACTTGTATTCCTATTCCATTCCCATCGCCATCTTCGCGTTCGCTAGTGCTATTTTTCAACAATTTTATAATATTCTAGCCGCTAGATCTTTGAGTGATTTCGTTTACGGAAACTTCTCTGCTGCATGGATGGTTTTTGGAGCTTCACTGATGTTCCCAAATTCACTGGCCACAGCTCTTTTCCCAACATTTTCTAAGATGGCTGGTGTTGATGAGGAAGCAGTTACTAAGAATTACCCTGCTGCTGTAAAATACGCTTCTCTCAGCCTATTACCTGTAGCTGTTATATTCATGAGCGTGCCCGATGAATTGATCTTGTTTGTTTATGGTCCGGAGTATTACATGGCTGGGAGATTTCTATACCTTTTTTCGATTGTTCTCTTCCTATGCATCATTGGATTCGGTGTTACTGGGCCTGCATTATTAAGTCTACGTAGAACGAAGACCCTTTCTGCCATATCCCTCTTATCCATTGTGATTAGTTATCTCTACATAACATCCTTCACAAGAACCATTACAGCTTACACGCTCATCTTAGGAATAATCATCATGTACTCACTAATAACCATCCTCGGTTTAGCTGTTATGTGGCATGATTACGGAGCTCGTATTGACTGGATATCCTCTACTAAGTTATTGATTTCAGCACTAATTTCCTTAGCCGCGATTCACTTAGTAAAGATGTTCATCACAAATCTCATACTATCCTTAGCTTTCAGCGTCACTATAGGAACCGTAACTTATCTCATTTTAGTATCTATAGTAGGAGTATTGTCTCTAGATGATTATAGGAACTTAAGAAATTACTCCACTGCCATACCCCTGATCGGTAAGGTTTTAACCCTAGTCGTTGAGACCATGGAGAAATTATCACTAATAATTAGAAAGAGTACGTAAGAGAAGAATTCTTCATAATCTCTTTATAATGTAGCTCCCTCGTGGAACGCCCAAGTGATTAGCTACTGAGCGGCACTTCGCCATCAATATAATGTATACGGGTTTATCAAATTCATACTCTGTAAGGCTTTCATAAGCAGCCATTCCTTTAGCTATTACAAGATCTACTCTGTCAAAGATTCTTAGAAATTCCGTATTCACAAACTCATTAAAGAAAATTCCTATAAACCATCCTACTGGCACTACTTTCTCAGCAACTTTTTCAAAGCCAAGCCTCTTTGCTTCCTCAACTGTTATATCGTTGAGAACAGGTTTCTCTCGCGCTGCCACAAATATTTTCTTCCCAAGTTTTTCCTTCAGAAATCTCACCACGTCCAGATCAACTATTGCTTCTCCCGCGTTATCTAGTACGTATAATACTTGTTCTGACCTCTCCAGATTCATCCATAAATCTTTAGAATCATCTATTCTCAGATTTCTTTCCGCATCCTCAATCATTTTGAGAAAATTATTCATGTTTATGTCATATCCCAGTATGAATGGATCAATCAGGTTGGCTACTGCTGCCGCAAGCAAGAGTCTTCTGAAGGTCTCGTAATTATCCCCATTTATTATCTCGTCTCGTATCCTATTCCATAATTTGCTCATCAGCTTCGTACTCTCGTCTTTAAAACCCTTGTATGGATCTGGGTTCTTAAGAACTCTTTGAAGAATTTTCTCCCTCTTAGTACCTAGCCAAGCTGGAACCTGCTTCAGATTGAAATCTTTTAGCAACATTCTCATAACTTTTTTACAAGCTTCAATAGATACATCTTGCGGTAATTTAAGCAGATCCCTCGTCAATACTACAGCCCTATGGAATAAACACTCCAGACAATCTATAGTAACTTTCATAGAGAGACCTCCTAATTAAGTATTAGAGAAAGCTCCCTAGAATTGTTAATGACCTTATTATCTTCCTACAAATTTAAGATAGTATTATGTAGACCAGTGTAATTGTTAATAAATCAGCCGTGGCCGTTAGGATGGGGATCGAAACATTATCTGGATCTATACCGAACCTAAAAGTAAGAATAGCAACCATTACGGAAAGGACGGTTATTATTAAACTAGCGGTCATGGTTACGTAAAGGTAAGTTGTTGATAGAAAGATCGTATCCACAAGGCTTAATCTCGTTAATAAGGAACCAAGGATCGCTAGGATGACCACTACTCCCATCAAAGGTGGTATAATTAACGCTAAAAGTTGAAGCATCATTATCAAAATTCCACGTATATCATCCGGATCCAGCTCCCCTAGGTGCAACTTTGTAGTAATTGTAGAGACTATTATAGAGCCAATATCACCATTGGTATCCATTATTGCTGGTAGAATAGCTAATACTCCTGGCAATATTCCCAGTTTCTTCTCAAGCAGGGTTAAAAGCATCCCCGCAAAACTCGACATTGCTAGAGAAAACAAAATACCTAGATAAGCCTCTATTATCGTTTTTCTAAACATTGTACTTTTTCGGAATTTTGATATGACACATCCAATCGGTATGATTAGGACTAAGAAAAATGGGATTCCTCTAAGTATGCATATTAGAATATCCCAAGGTTGAAGAAAAATTATAATTCCTAGTAAAATAGCAGAAATAGCGATATCATTAATTGTTGACATTACTGGGTAAACGATCTTGTCAGGGTCGAGACCTGTTTTAAACGTGAAGAAACCAGCAAGACTTGTTAATATGATTGAGAATAAGCTCGTAATTATAAAAACTGCTGGGATAACGAGGAGAGAGACGATTACTTGGATATATACTCGAGTAAACATTGCTACAACTAACGTTGCTATAAAACCATTTACCACTCCAAGGAATAATATACTGGCAATCAAGGAGTAATACTCCTCGGTATTTTTTAGAAAGCTTGGTAAGATCGACCCTATATGGAGACTAGTCGTTAACCTACCACAGAAAGCTCCGTTTAGCGCTCCTCGGACAGTCAGAAGAATAGGGAAAATCAATAATATCCATCCAACTCGGCTTTGGTAAGGCAGTAAGAATGTGGCGGTGAACCCTGCAAAAACTCCTAATATATCCACTAATAAGCCTATTAGTATGTCCCTTTCTTGGCTTATATACTCCGCAAGGAGACTCCTGATATCCACCATTTATTGACGCTCCATAAATGCTTTTTTGCAATCTTTTATGATAACTACTCATTTCCCCCTCTTACCCACATAAGAGCCGTGGAATGCGACACATTTTTAACCACTCAATTATTTCACGTTATAAAATTTTTTCACAACGCTGATTCGTACTCGCCTTGGTAAGGGAGAATGAAGGAAATTATCTTACTCTTATTGCCATGTAATCCAGCTGCCAGAAAAGGAAATTATTTTGCGGGGAGGAGTTGGGAAGTTATCCGCAATATATATAAAAGAGCCAGGATAGATCTTAGGAAGGTTCTATTTGCCGCTGTAGACTCTATTATAACTTTTAGAGATCCCGTCAATGATAAAGAAACGCTTGGTGCTATTGTTCTGGGTACGCCCATCGAGATGAGAAGAGTCGCTAATCATGATCTTCATCCAGCATGGGAATTCTTTAAGAAGAATAATTTTGAAAACCTGCGAATTCACGCATACTATGTGGAAATCGGTTTACGCAGAGTTTTTAAAAATTATAAGATCAAGTACTTAATCGCTATCCTTAACGTGAGAGCATATAGATTAGCCACGTATAAGGCTCTCATTAATATTGGGGATGGAGACTTACCTCCTAACACATTCTTCTTTGATTGTCCCGATTCTCCAGCATGGCTATTTCACTGCGCTAAGGAAAGTATTAAACTCTTAAGAAAGTGCTTGTTAGGGGAAGTGAGAGGAGGGTGTATAGTTACGACTAGTAAGATAAGGGAATATATTAGAAGAGTTGGTAGGCCCAGGAATATTCCAGAGGAATTTGCTTATTGGAGAAAGAACCATAAAGAAATCCTATTAGAGAATATGGATCCTTAAGATGACTTTTAGAACCAAGCTAAGCGATGACCCATAATGGAATGGGTATTTGACACATTTATCAGTAAGGCGGATCTCTTCTCGATATTATTCAGGATGAAGTGGATAAAAGCAGAAAAAGAAGCAGAAGAGATTCGTGATTTACTACATAAACATGGTGTTGAAAAAGGTAATGTTCTGGACCTTATGTGCGGGGATGGGCGAATAAGTGTTTTTCTAGCTAAATGTGGCTATGATGTAGTAGGTATTGATTTATCACCCCCCTTCATAGAAAGAGCTGTGAAGAATGCGAGAAAACACGGTGTGTTAGGAAAAACGGTATTTATTATTGGAGATGCTAGGTATGTTGATAAGTTCGTGAATAGAGAATTTGATGCAGTAATTATAGTATGGCAGAGCATAGGTTATTATGATAAGGAAACGGACCTCAACCTCTTCAAAAAACTTTTCAGAATTGTCCACCCTGACGGTCTCCTCTTGATATATGATTTTATGATAAGAGATAAGATCAATGAGTATCTGAGTAATTTGCCGGGATATTTTCTTATTAATGAGTTCGCTGTCAGAGCCGAGATTAATTTTGATGAAAGAGAATCAAGGCTCTTAATTAACTGGTTTTTCTATAAAATGGAGAAAGCTAGGATGAAGTTTCTAGGATGTTCAAAGGCTTGTATAATTCTTTATACTCTTAGAGAGATTATTGATATGCTCTCAAGGGCTGGTTGGAGGATTCTTGAATATAGAGACCCGAACTCGAGGAGACCCTTTTATATTATAGCTAGGGCCGAAAAGTGAAAGCTTGATAGGTTATTAATCCAGCATAGCTAACAAGTTGTATACTTGCGTATTTCACACATTCAAGCAGTAACCATCCCATTAATGGAGTTAACAGCATAAAAAGTAGGCTTAGGGCCAGGCTAATTGTGGCAAGTAACAAACTCTTATTTATCAGATGTTTACCGAATGACTTGTAATGCCTCCCCAATGTTACATGTAGTAGGACAAGAATCCCAGCAATGATCATGGAACTTATCATTGCTTGGATTAAGAAAGCCAAGCTGTTAGTTAGGGATGAGGCGCCAAGAATCAGTGTCAAGCGTTCTTGGATGACTCTCCAAGAAATCATTGAAAATTCAAAATTTGATAAAATCATTAACGAGCCAATAATAGCTAGGAATAGTCTTTCCCGTGGGAAATTAGCAGTTTCTTCCAAGATTGATCCCTATTCTCATCATAATTCTCTATTGATAACCAGTTCATAGTAATTATAAAACGTTAGTAGGTTCTCGGTTTCTGAATCTATTCGATATTACTTTTGCCGCACTCATTTAAAGAACTCATCCAGCCTTTTCATTATTTTTCTATATCCTCTCTCTTGCAACCATTTCTTAACATTCTCTGGAGTTCTAAGCCTGATAAGTAACTTAACGGCTTCATCATAAAGCTTGTCTAATTCCCTAATAACCTCCTGGGGATAATTCTGGTAGGGAATAATCGCGTATCTTGCATAGTTTAAAGCTTTTATAGCATGCTCTAGGCTAATATTCCCAAGGGCAAAATGGCTCAGAATGTCTTCAACTTTTAAAAATGCCTCCATAGGTCCTTTAGAAAATTCTCTCCCTCCCTGTATAGGGGGAGGAGCTGGATTAAACTTTATCTTCTCAAGCGAGAATTCATATGTAGCTTTTGGAGTAGGTTTTTCTCCCTTAGCAACAGATATTATTTTCTTTATCTCCTGATCAATCTCTGCCAACCTCTTAACTCCCGTCTTCATCTCATAGGGTCCAATTTCCTTAAATGCCTTCCTCGCAAGTTCATCCGCCTCTCCTTCTTCGAATTTCCTCCAATCTGGATTGTGTTTTGGTCTTCTAGGATCTACCCAAGATAGATCAAAATCACTCATATCATCTGGTTTAAAAGCAACACATGCAACATCTAGCTCCCTATGAAGACTTAGCGGTGCTGTAAATACTCTCTGCGGATCCATCAAGTTCTCCACCTTTATCGGCTTTACTGGAGCCCTTTCACTTATTTTCTCAATATCCTTACGAGCCCTCTTTAGGACGTATTCCACAACACCATAGGCCAAGTCTAGGGGTTTTATTTCCCTGTATACATCATTCGAGAAAGCTTTCTCATGAATATGGATATGAACTCCATTACCCGACCACTTTAGATATACTGACTCGGTCACACCTTCTCTCATTAGAATATCTATTATTATTTCAGCGGCTTTTAATGTCCAATCCCATTGCTCTATATGACTATCAATATCCCAAGTAGGGGTCTTTGCCACAACGTTGTTGTAGTAATCCAAAGCACTCTCCTTTGTTGATAAATCTCTATAAATATTAGCTGTAGCATAGAATGTCCTTGGTCTTAAGGCTTTTAGCCGATCCATAATCTTTCCAATATCCTCCGGCCTGTTGATGACTAATGGCTTCTTCTCCAAGTACCTGACGAGAACAGGGCGACCATCTTTTTCTCTCGCCTTACAATGAATGGCAACCCATCTCCCTCTACAAAACTCCGCAATTTCTTGTCTAATGAAGGGTTTAGCATAGTATATTCTTTCGTCAATCATTGATTATCCACCTATGAGAGAGAATATTCTTATTCACTAAATCATGCAGAATAGCAAGATTAAATATTCTGGAGAGATGAGCATGCGAATTCTCTTATTACATGTGAAGAGGATTTGGTATCGTGTCGGTAGGATGAGTTATGGTAAGGATGAATCCCTGATAGGAAGAACATGGGAGGGTGAGAATATTCCTGTTGCTTTAATCCATGTTGAGGAGAAAGATGTAGAGAATAGTAAGAAGATCGTTGAAAGAGCATTCAGGGTTCTCAGTTGGTATGCGAGGAAAGTGAAGGCAAATAAAATCGTTCTGCATTCTTTTGCCCATCTGTCCGACGATAAAGCTTCTCCAGAAAAAGCCGAGAAGATTTTAAATGCTATAGCTGAGAAAATGAGGAGAAAGGGATATGATGTCCATGTGACTCCATTTGGTTACTTTTTAGAGCTTCTATTACACATTACTGATGAACCAATATCTCGTGTTTATCAGGAGTTTTAGTTTTACTTACGGTTATCACTCATCTCAATTTTATGGAGGAGGTATAAAACAATTCCAAAAAACATAGATTTTTATCCTCGTTAAAACGAGTGTTACAGAAATGTTATTAATCAAGTTAAAAGCTTGGAGAGGAAATTTATCGGTGATTTTGTGTGACGTATGATGCTGTCAAAGCTTCAATACTACTAATGCTTAATATCCTAGAAAAGGAAGGCAAGAAAGGTTCACAAAAAATCTTGATTGAAGATATCAATAACACGCTATATCTTGTTAAGTACCTTCTCAAGAAGAACATTGGAGAACTAGCGGATAAGTACTTGGATTTCCGAGTAGATTGCGCCTCTAGGCTAGGCCTTAAATCTCGTGATATCTCTAGAATCTTCTCTAATCTAGTGAATAATAGACTCATTATGGAATCAGAGAATGGTTTTCAATTAACTCGCATTGGGTTTAAGGTGCTCGGTTCATATATTGAGGGCTCTCTTCATGAGTTCTTGAAGGATGTGGAGAATGCTATATCCTATTTACTTGAAAACTTTTCCCTGTCAGAGATAGAGGAGCTTGCCAAGAAATTATATTACGCGGAACTTGAGAAAAAGGAAACCGAGATTACGCATATAACTATCAAGATTTTATCTGGGATGAAGAACAAATCTTAAGCCGTCTCTGGCAACTCGAGCCTTGCTATCATGTATTGCAATTTTATTATTTCGTCTGTAATGTGTCCAAACTTTTTCCCTTTTAAAAGCGATGTCACTTCCTTCCTTATGGCGTCAAGAAATTTTTCTAGATTCTTCTTTTTTCGTAAATAGATCCTCATAGGGGTTATTACCTGTGGCCAAGCGTATAGGAGATCACTTATTCTCTCATCCTTAATAAATTTCTTCGGGTTTTCCCCTACCTCTTTACCAACTTTTGTAAGAAATCTAATTACAAGGTCTCCTTCTATTAGGACATGGGAAATTATAGGAACGAACTTTATCGGAGGAAGATCTATCCAAATATCATCCTCTCCAAACCCCCTGTAATGCCTCCTAACTACGTGTATAATCTTTTCTCTTAAGGTTTTTAGTAGGTCAGCCAATTCTTTCTCTTTTTCTTCCCTAAACACTCTTAACGTATTTACATCCACGAACTTGTCTCTATTGTCGTAAATTATTTTATCGGCTTCTTCCTTAATGCTTGGTGTTAGCGGGATTTCTTCCGTATATATTAGTTTCCATTTCTTTTCTCGTCTCTTTATAGTCTTGATAATTTCTTCCGCTCTCTTTCTCTCTGGACTATCCTTTTTCAAGTAGTTTTCTGGGAAGTATTCGAGTAAGTTCTCATCAGTTAGTTTCAAAAAGGCTTCATTGTCTTTCCCAGTTATTGTGTTTATAAGAATTCTCTCAAAAACTGGTCTAAGAAGTTTCATTAATTCTTTTATCTCATGCTCAAATAGCCTTACCGTTTTATGCAAGTATACATTATTATACAGCCAGAATCTTGAGAATAGAATGTTTCTTATAGTATCTTTTACCCTCTCAGAGAAAACTATTTCGAATTCTTCTTTCGGAGATCCCGGGGGGATTAGGTAGGCATTAGTTATTAGTCTTTTATAATCCACTGTCCCGTACTCTATTACCCCCGTATAGTATGCATCCCGTAAAATGAAATCTATTATATCAGCTGAGAAGAAAGCGTCTCTAATCACTTTTCTTAGAACCCTTATTATCCTTCTAGTTCTCGTCATTTTGCTAGCTATTTCATGCGGTGCTAGAATATAATCTATAGTCTCTATGACTGATTCTGGATACAAGATATCCTTGTAGTTCTCTGTCTCTTTCAGTATCTGCTCTCTCAAATATACCTGATAGATTTTGTAACCTAGTACTTCATGATTATATACACCCATATCATGAAGCTTTCGGCACTGCTTAATAACCGCTGAATCAAATGCATGGGAAAATGGACCATGGCCGAGATCATGTAATAGTCCCGAGATACGCACCCCCTCTATTATTGAGAATAGATCTTTTGGATCTTTTATCTCTAATTTCTTCAAATCTACTCCAAGCTTTGCTGCTGTATTTGCTATTAGGTGAAAGGCGAACATTCCTCCAAGATGCATAACACCCAAGCTATGGTGAAACCGTGTGTGCGTTGCGCTGGGATAAACGATGTGAGCCACTTGTAATTGCCTAATACTCCTTAATCTCTGAACAAATTCTGAATCTACTATTTTACGCTCAATGGGGGATATGTGTATGTATCCATATATGGGATCCCTTATGCGCCTCTCCTTCAGGCTGATTAATAATCCTGTCCCATCATGGAAGATATAATGAATAGTGCCACTATTAGCCAACTTTTATACCCCTAAGGAAGCTAATTAATTCTGCATATCTTTAAGGCAAGTTTAAGAGCTGAAAGCAAATGAATTTATTAGAGATTGGTTACTGATAAGATTTTATTGGATGATGAAGATCCCCTTCGCGGAGGAAACGATGAAGAGCAGGAGAAGAGCTGACTAATAACCCGGCGGATAAACGTATCTCCTTATGAAAATTCTTCGATAATAATATTTGCCTAGCAACCATCCTACAACAAATCCAACTATATGCGCAAAGAAAGCTATACCAGCTGATGGCCCAAAAGCGATCATATACAGGAACTGAAGCACTAAGTAAAATATAGCGAACTGGATGGCTGTCATTGGAATAATAGCTATAAAAACGAAGACTGTTAATCTAGCTCTTGGATAGAAGACAATAAATGTTGCTAAGATCCCTGAAATAGCTCCAGAGGCTCCTATAACTATTGTTAAAATCGGTAATCTATACACATAAACAACCATTAAAGAGTATAATATGTTCCCCAGTATCCCGGATAAGAAGTATATTATAAGGAAATTTCTGGTTCCAAGCTCCCTTTCTACAGGAATTCCAAACACGTAGAGACCCCACATATTCAGAAAGAGGTGGATGAAGTCTTTATGAAGAAAAATGCTAGTGACTAGTCGTTCAATCTGAACACCTTTAAGCAATAGGTAAGGAAAAAGTCCGAATCTAACTAAGATATAGCGTCCAGTTAGATAGTCTAAGATGAGAATAATTAAACATAATAACATTATAGTAAAAGTTGCGGGCGCAATCCTGAACTGAAAACATAATGCATCTATAATTCCCTTTCTACGCCTCCACATCATATACACATCAAAAACTATTTCCAAAACATTACAATGAAGATTAAAAAATAAGAAAGTAAAAGAAAGTAAAAACGTGATTAGAAAAACGTTACTAAGCCAAAAATATTAAGAGTTTCATTCCTCAACTGTAATAGAGTTTGTAGGACAGCTATCAGCAGCAGTCTTTACGGCGTCTTTTAGCCCCTCATCCGTTACTTCTCCTTCGTACGGGGAATCTCCTGTTCTCCATTTCTCAACAATTACTGATTTTCCTTCCTCACCCATCTCAAATACATCTGGCGCCATAGAAACACATACTCCGCATCCAATGCATGTTTCGGAATTAATTTTTACCTTGAATGGAGCCATATAACTCACCACAAGAGAAAACCAAATCGCTTTGCGCATTAGAAGAAGAATCTTTTTGTTTTAATAAGCTTTACATACTTACTATTTTCACGTTATTTCATTTCATTTTAATCGAAGATTCTTTCTTAATAGTGCGATCTTGAGCTTTTTCTATTGGTTTTACACGGGTGAATGAAAGTAAAAAACGCTTTTGGCTTCGCATGTAGATAATATTAAGTTTTTAATATCTCGTTTTCTTCAATTCTTCATTCCAGTCTTTGGTTTCCTAGGGATTGTTGGGGAAAGAAATGCTAAAGGATCCTCCAGTAATCGTCATAGGTGATATTTTACTTTCGAATATTCGGCCATGGAAGATATTCCCAGATACAACAACCGATGTCATGATTAGTTCTTACGAACTTCTAACCAAACGTGGTATTTTAGCAAAGATTAGGGCTCGGGGTGGTATTAGAAGTTTTTTGGAGTTAGATGATAAAATAAAGCTCTGGCTTGATAGTGGCGGTTATCAGATAATGAGAAAGGGTCTTAATATTTCTATTAAGAGAATAGCTAGGATATACGAAGAGATAGATGCGGACTTCTATATATCCCTAGACTATCCAACACTCCCCGGAGATTCTCCAAGGGTCAGAGAGAAGAAGATGAGACGAAATATTAAGAATTTTGAATTCCTTATCAACAGATTCCCTGATAAGACTATAATCCCCGTTATTCACTTCTCACCAAATCTAGATGATTATAATTTTTTGGTCAACACGTATATTGAGGAGTATGGGTGCGAGAAAATAGCATTTGGTGGTTTTGTTCCTCCTCTCTTATCCGTTAAGGGTACTAAGAAAGCAAGAATAAAGGGAATTCTCTCCCTTCAATATGTTGCCTTACTGGCTGGTAGGGAGAATATTCATGTAATGGGTGTTGGATCTGCAACAACTATATCCATTCTTCATGCACTTAGGATAGGATCTGCTGATTCCGCTTCATGGCGAGTCAAAGCCGCTTATGGTAAAATAATTCTTCCATGGGGCGGAGAAAGACACGTGACTAATAGAAAGGTAAACTTTGGTAAGAAGAAGTTGAATAGAGAAGAATTAAACAGGTTAATAGACATAATCTCAGGTATTGATCATTTCCCATTTAGCCTACCTAGTTATAGTAAGCAAAATATCGAAGAATTCCTCAACACAAATGTCTTTAGCAGGTTCGAGAATAGAGCAATTTTTAATGCATGGGTCATACTTCATTGGGCAAAGATTATGCCTCCAAAAACAGGTAGTTTCCGCTCCTTATATAGTCTCGCCCTTCAAATTAGAAAGATCTCTCTCGAAGATATTAGAAACATATGGAATAATATCGATAATGTAAAACAGAAGGATTTATTGGATTATTTGTCCTCTAATGAGATAAGAGGGAACTAGCGGATGAATACGCTTACTCCGTGCTCATTCTTAAGCAAATTGAGAAAAAAGGAGGCAAAGAGCATATTCGAGCTTCTAGATCTAGTAATTAAACGAAAAATATCCTCTATTAATGATCTCAAGAAGAGAGGAAAAAATTCACTAGATTGGTCGGGAGAGGAAATCATTAACGCGTTTCTACAAGCGTTAAAGCTCGATCTTATAGACTACTTTTCTTATAAGAAGTTCGGATTGATTCAATTGACCCAGCGAGGATATTATCTCCTAAAGCTACGTGACAACTTGGAAAATAGCGATCTATGTAGATACATATTCGCGGAGCCAGGAGTTATACTGCTTAAGGATGAGAAACTAT
>Ga0190314_1000396_pt1 | contig 15392 bp, 10 predicted proteins | sample 4870071112_MG_FD_165055 | JGI IMG/M metagenome (GOLD analysis project Ga0190314, IMG submission 165055) | Hydrothermal vent sediment bacterial communities from Southern Trench, Guaymas Basin, Mexico - 4870-07-11-12_MG | ecosystem: Environmental > Aquatic > Marine > Hydrothermal vents > Sediment ...
CGCCCACTCCCCCGTGGACAGATAACTCCTTATCTCCTCGCCGGACAGTTCCCGGAACTTAAGTGTTGTCTCCTCGGTGTCCGAAAAAACACCCTCATCAGACACCACAACGATACCCGTCACAACAACCTGCTCCCCACCTGAGAAACCCCTGAGCATCTCCTCGGCGTGCTCCATGCTGTCTGGCTTGCCGACCAGCCGCCCATCGGCAAAAACCACAGTGTCCATGGCGACCACAATATCCCCCTTATCACGTGGCACAGACAGGGCCTTTTTACGTGCGTTCTCCACAACCCACCTCCGCACATCCTCAACAGATACCTGGCCCTCTGGCAAAACCTCCTCAACATCAGGGTGCACAATGACCAGCCCCGGGATCGCCCTGGACAGAACCTTTATCCGGCGGGGAGAAGAAGACGCCAGGATGATCCTTCTGTGCCAATTATTAACGCCAGCATCCCCCTTTTCGCCGCCCCCGGAGCCCTTCTCTCCGCCCATGTCAGCCATCACACCACCTAAAGCCAGCGGGGTTTATGTGCTTTGTGGGTGGGAGCCTCCCCTCCTTTTCCCCTTCTTTTTCTTTGTTCATTCCCTTTTCTTACTCTTGAGTACCATACTTTAAAGTAAGCAATCATTTGAAAAACTGCCGGGAAGCGGAGACACGTTCTCGTAAAAACCACGTAAAACACGCGCTTCATAAAACCCTTCATAAAAAAACAGAAATACCCCCACAGCCATCAACACCCATGCGATGCCCGTTTTACACCCCGCAGAAGCACCGGTTCAAAAAATACCACATCTGCATGAGATACTCCAGCCCACACTACCGGAAGGAATGCCCCTACAACGGCGACCTGGAGGTGTGCAAAAAAGAGGGGGGGAGCGCTGACCCGCCGCTGAGACTCCCATTTGAAAAAGGTTAACCCCATTCCACCTCCAATGGCGCCAACGATGGGAGATGGCATGTCACACTTTTCCAGGACAATACATGCTGTAATTGAGAGCAGAGGCGCAAAGTTTATAACGTACAAAGGCCGTGTGATACATAACAGGAAACAGCGATAGATATGCACACAGGAGGGAAAAAATTTGCCAGAGAGCCTGCCCATATTTGATGACATCGGAACCCTGTTCGGAACCGTGGTTTACCAGGAAGAGGGGGGGCGGAAAAAGATACTGTTCCGCATGAGAGACAGCACACTCATAGAGATGCCAGACCTGGCCAAGTTCACCGAGTTCCTCCGCCGAAACTCAATACCCGAGGAGGAGATAAGCAAGGCGATACGGTTTTTCAACGAGAAGATGTTCGGGGTTGGGTGAAATAAAAAAAAGTGCAGAAAATAAAAAAACACAGGGAAGGGGGTTGGGGCGGAATCTCCTGCGTGGCTAGAAATCCACGTCCTCCGGTCCGAGGAACAGCACGTCGTCCCACGGGTGTCTGTAGAGCCTGGACTTGAACCGCTTTTCGTCTATGATGTGGCCGATGAACCCTATGCTTCTGGCCAGCACGAATAGGCCGTTGAGAGCACCCCAGTCAATTATCTCGTCTATCTGTTCCTCGGTGTAGCCCATGCCCCTGAGCATGTCCACGAACAGGATGCCTATGGTCCCGTCCACGTTCAGTATGAGGTTGTTCTTCTTCGCCGTGGTGATCTTCTCCACCTCAAGGGCGTAGTCAAGGAGCGACGTCTGGGGGAAGTGCTCCCGGGCATAGTTTTTCAGTATTTCCACACGTTTGTCAGGGTTCTGGACGCTTTTGATCCGGTGGCCTATCCCGGGTATGTTTATTCCCTTCGCCTTCATCTCCTTGACGAACTCCTCCGGGCTCAGGCCCCTGTTCTGCGCGCCCTTGAAATACCTGGCAGCGTCGTCTATGGCTCCACCAAACCTGGGCCCGACGGTGAGTATCCCGCTAGCCAGGCTGGCCACGACGTCTTTGCCCGCCCTGGACGCAACCCGTGCGTTGTGCGCCCCCGAGACACAGGGACCATGGTCTGCGACTATCTTTATAACCAGTTCTATGAAATCAGAGGCGTACCTGGGCATCTTTTTCCTGAACCAGAGCATCCCTATGATATCTCCGATGGTGTACCCCTCGTCTATTATCTTGCTTATGGGCACTCCGAGATAGCTGTGCTCCTCTCCCCGGTCATCGCTTATGCTGCATATGAACGTGGTTGGTTTCCTTATCACTCCCTGTTTGAGCGCGTCGGCGTAGTCCATAGGTATCTCAGGCACCTCTGGCTCCGGCCTGGGCGTTATTTTTCCCTCCGAGACCAGACGCTCATAGACCTCTCTGAGTCTGTCTCCGAAGTCGTCAAAAGAGTCGGGCACGATTGCTCCCGCCTCCCTGAGCGCCCTGTTTTTGGCGTCGGCTGTCTCCTCCTCGCTGCCAGCCCTGGCGCCGGCGTGTCCAAACTGAACCTCTGTGGGGAACACCTTTGCACATGTCCCTGTCACCCATATCACAAGGGGCTTGGTTATCTTCCCCTGCTTCAGCGCCTCAACGATCTCGTATTCGTCTCTGCCGCCAACCTCTCCGAGACACGCCAGTATTTTTATCTCGGGGTTTTTCTCGTAGCGGAGCAGGTGTTCCAGGAGCGTGGAACCGGGGTATTTGTCTCCCCCTATGGCTATCCCCTCGTAGAGGCCGTCTGTGTTCCGGGCGATGATGTTGTACATCTCGTTGCTCATCCCACCGCTCTTGGAGACGAAGCCAACGCTCCCTGGGCGGTAGAGCTTGGACTCAATGATGTTCTCCAGGGTGCCAGCGGTGTTCCCTATTTTGAAGGCTCCCGCCACTATTCCGCCCACCGTGGCAGGGCCTATGATCCACTTGCCGCGCTCCTTTGCGAGTTTGATGAGAAGGCGGGCCTTTCTCTCCGGCACGCCCTCTGCTATGACCACGACAGTCCTTATCGTGTCTGTCAAAAGCGCTTCCCTTGTGGTGGGATATGCGCTCCTGAAACTCGCAAAGTTTATCATCACATCGGCGTTGGGGTGCTTTTTCACCGCCTCGGCTATGGTCCTGTACATGGGGATGAGGATCTCCTTTGTCCCGAAAAACGCCTTGTGGAAACCGGAGCGGGTGGGGTTCACAACGGCTGCCACACTCGGCTTTTCCCTCTGGCACACGTAGTCAAAGTCCAGCATGCGCTGTATGGCCCTCGCCTGGAGGCCATATATTATCGCCTGTGTGTCTCTGTCAAAGAGGACGTAGTCCGGTTTCTTTTTCGCCTCCACCGTCTCCACCGTCTTGCCTGCCTCGCTCATGCGCTCACCTCCTGTGAGGACTCGCCCGTTTTTTCACCGGTTTTTTCACCGACAAGGGCCATCCTGACGATCCTGGTCATGTGGGTCTCTGGACCATACACCTGTATGTCCAGTCCCAGCCGTTCCCCTGCCTCTTTCATCTTTCTCAGCCCCTCTTTGTAGTTGGGTCCGCCACGCCTCACATATATTTTGACGTTGTGCTCTTTGAGTTTGGGAGCGTACTCCTCCAGGGCCTTTATTATGCCCGTGAAGGTCTTTGCCACGTCGGTGAAGTTGGCTATTCCACCGCCTATTATCAGAATCTTCCCACGGGGGTCTTTTTCCCGTGTCATGAGGTCAAGTATCGTCCTGGCATACTCGTATGTCTCGTCTGTTGTCGGGTTTCCGCTGTACTCGCCGTAGTTCGCCAGTTCCTCTCCAAAGCCCAGATCTACGACGGTGTCCGCGTATATGACGCTGGCTCCCCCGCCTGCGACCATGGTCCAGACCCTACCTTTGGGGTTCAAGATGGTGAGTTTCAGAGAGGCACCGCTCTTTTCGTCCATCTCTTTTATGTACTTTTCCTCCGGGGTGAGCGTTCTTCCGAAGGGCGGCGGGAACTCTATGTCGCCCCAGTATTTGCCGCACTCAAAGGCGGCGGTGTCGTCCAGGCGTGCCACCAGGTCCAGGGGAACAACGTTGCCATCGCCGTCAAATGTGAACGGGTTTATCTCCAGATACGTGAAACCGAGATTCGCATAGAGCCGATAAAGTGCCTTTATGAACACGACTATTTTTTCCCTTTTATCGGCGGGTATGTCTTCTGGTATCTTTTCGTCAATGCCCGCCTCCGCAAGCGCCTTTTCAATGTCCTCGTCTATTGGCACGGGTATCTGCAATACCTTGTCCCAGTTTTCCTCCACGAATATTCCGCCCTTGAGGGAGAAGAATATCGTGTCGTGGTCTCTGGCGTCCTTTATGGCCACGTAGTACTCCTCATCCTCGGAGTGGGGTGTGAACGGCTCAACCAGGAAGTGTGTGAGCTTTCCCGTGGCCCGTCCTATCGTGACCTCCTTGTTCATGCGCTCCCCTATCCACTTTTTCACCTCGTCCCAGGAAGCGTTGAGCAGCACCAGGCCGTGCTTTCCCCGTTTTCCGAAGAGCTGGTCGGGCTTGGCCACGAGATTCTCTTCCAGCAGCCACGGGTGTTCCTCTGGCAGTTTCTCCATGTCTGTTTCCGGCGTCACGAGGACCACTTTTCCGTGGTAGGTTATTTTGCCACCCGAAAACTCGGGCAGATACTTCGCAAGAATCCTTTTGGCGTCTGCCTCTCTGATTCCCCTTTGCGCCATACTCTTTCCTCCTCAAAGAGTTGAAACGCCCACACAGAGAGAGGTTATAAAACTTTTACTGTGAAAACGCAGAAAAACACGGGGGAAAGAACAAAGGCGATGAAAGGTGAAAAAAACGGCACGATTTTGCACGATTTTATGACAGAAATATATTCACTTCGCCCCCTTCACTGCTGCCTCCATTTCCAGCAACGCTTTTTTTCGCCACAGGCCGGCGGAAAAACCGCCAATGCCATCCGACGCCACCACACGGTGGCACGGGATGACCAGCGGGAGGGGGTTTCTTTTAAGCGCCTGCGCCACAGCCCTCCTCGCTAGTGGGTTGCCAATGGCCTTCGCTATGTCTGTGTAAGTTTTCGTCTCGCCGTACGGGATCCGCATGGCCGCGAGCCAGACCCTCTCCTGGAAAGGGGTCCCTATCATGTGGAAAGGAAAAGTGATATCTTTTCGCCGCCCACCAAAGTACTCCCCTATCTGGGCTTTCACCGTTTTCTCCAGCCACAGTGCCTCCGTGTCCCTTTTTTCCTCCCGGCGGCTGGCCTGAGGGAATTGGGACGGCTTCTTCGCGAAGGACATCTCAACAACCACGTCTCCCACTGCCCACACGTGAAGAGAGCCGAGGGGTGTCTCCACCGGAAAAACAAACAGCGGTCCACAGCAGCCCTTTGTGGGCGGTCGTCCTGTGCCACGTCTCTGGCCCGGCAGACAATTGTGGACAGACCAGTCGCCGCAAAAGATCTCCTCCACCCGGGTCCCACCCCCACCGGGAGCGCTGTTCCACACGTACATCCACGCCTTACCATGGGAGGTTTCCACCACCTCCCGCCTGTACAGGTCGGGCATGCCCTCAAAACTGTCCAAGACGGAAAAAACCTTTTCTTCCGAGCCCTCCCGTATGCTGTATATTTCCACGGTCACGCTTCTCTTGCCAGGGACACAGAAAGGATACCTGCCAGACGGTGAAAGGCACATCTTCCACCCCCACAGCCGCTCCCTCCCAATGTATGCCATTTTTCGCGCGGCCAGAAAACCCTCTATCACGTGGTGGTTCTCGCAGCCCCTCCTGAGGGTGCCATAGATGGCCAGAAGAGACGTCTGGGGACTGGCGTCGGGAATGGGGGCGTTGGATGTGGGGGCGCCGGGGGACGTGGAGCCGGTGGACATGGTGGAAAACCTATTTATCCAGAAGATTTTATATGTTTGGGTGAGGTGCAGGGAATTTGAGATGTCTCTCATGTGGAAAGGAATCCGATTCTCCCATCTGCGGAGACTGCACTGAGGCTCTTCTCGCAGAGCCCGTGCTCCTGATCTCCAACACCGTGGGCAGCGACATCAACCGGCTCATGGAAAAAAGCGCCGTGGCACTCTACGCGGGTGAGGATCCGCACCTGGGGGCGGTTGTGGACGACTTCTCCTTTTTTGAACTCATAGAGAGGGCCGACACCCACAAAATGAAAAAGAGGGCCTGTCAGAAGCTCCTGGGTCACATAACCAGCCTCCTGGTCCACGCCGGGATACCCGTTGAAATAGAAGAGAACACGCCCTTCCTTGTGAGGGAAGGAGACCTCCGCCTGGTATCCATAGCCCTTGAAAAGCTTGAGTCCGTGGAAGACCGTTTTGAGAACCTCGGCTCCTACAAACTATACCTTCTTGTGGGGAACCTCTTCGCACTCCTCTACATGAACAGGGAGAGAAACGCCCTCTCAATCCTGCCCGGGGAGATAGCGGACGCATATTTCGGCGAGGCAGAGTATTATTATGGCAAATCTCTGGCGAAGGACGAAAAATACACCCCCACATGGCGGAGCAGGGGATGGTTGTTGCTATCCGCCGGCCGCCTTGAAGAGGCGGAAAACTGTTTCCAGACCGCCATTGACATAGAACCCATGGACGAAAAGGCCCTCTACGGCCTCGCAAGAGTTCAATATGCCACGGGAAAAACCCGGGACGCCATATCCACCCTGGACCGCCTGCTCTCCCTTAAAAACACGTCCTGGGAGGCATGGAACCTCAAAGGGCGTTGTCTGGAACAGATGGGACGGTACAAAGAGGCCCTCCACTGCTATGACAGGGCCCTGGACATAGCACCCCACGTTGAGGTCGTCTGGTTGAACAAGGGCAACGCCCTCTCAATCCTGGGCAGGGAAGGAGAAGCAGTCAAATGCTACGAAGCAGCCCTGCGCCTCAACCCCCGGGCAAAACTTCACGACGCAAACCTGTGGTTTGACAAAGGAAAACTCCTATTTGCACAGGAAAAATACGACGAGGCGGCTGCTGCTTTTCGCAAAGCCGTTGAAATAGACAGAAAAAACGCTGAGGGATGGCTCTATCTGGGAAAGGCCCTCTACAGAAGCGGTTCGTATCCACAGGCGGTTGATGCTCTGAGGCGGGGGCTGGAAAAGAAAGAAGACAGGGAGGCAAAACTGCTGCTGGCCAGCGCCCTCGCCAGGATGGGCGACTACGACGAGGCCCTCGGGGAGATAGACCACATGCTCTCGGAGGACGAAGAAAGCGTTGAGGCGTGGGTCCTCCGGGGTGACATACTGAGGGACATGGGCCGGCTCTCGGAGGCGAACCGGTGCTACGACCGTGCTCTCAAGGTTGAGCAGGACAACTCCGACATATGGTATCGGAAGGGTGTGTTGCTTGAAAACTCCGGCAAGTGGGGGGCCGCTCTCCAGTTCTACAACACGGCCCTCCAGATGAACCCTGACAACGTTGACGCCCTCCTGGGAAAGGCACGTCTAATGGCCGAAAGAGAAAACTACAAAGAAGCACTGGCGGCCGTTGAGAGAGCACTGGACGTTGAACCAGACCGGCCGGACCTGTGGTTTGAGCGGGGGAAGATACTGGCGGCGATGGGTCGGTGGGGCGCCGCTGTCCAGTCCTTCAACAGGGTCTCTGCCATTGACCCCGAAAACGAGAGCGCAGCCCTTGAAAAAGCCAGGATGTTCTACCTGAACAAAAAGTACGACAGGGCCCTGGAGAGCGTTGACGAACTCCTCTCCCGGCTACCCGAGAGCTGGCGCGGTTGGGAGCTCAGGGGAAAAATCCTCCGGGACATGGGAGACAGAAAGGGCGCCATGGCCGCTTTCAAAAAGGTTCTCACTATAAACCCGAAAGCAGTGGATGCATGGCTGGGCAGGGGTGAACTGCTGGAAGAGATGGAGCGTCTCAACGAGGCCCTGGAGTGCTATGACAGGGTGCTACTGTACGATGAAAAGCACCGGGTGGCCCTGGAAAACCGTGCCAGGGTGCTTGAGAAGATGGAAAAATACGATAAAGCGGCAGAGACATACGCAAAACTGGCCAGATACTACCCGGACGGAGATTACAGGTTCCTCCAGGGAAAAGCCCTCCTTGCCGCAGGCGAATACGACGAGGCGGCTGAGACCCTGACACTGGTCGCAAAGACCAGAAAAGACCGGACGGACATATGGGAAGCGCTGGCAGAGGCGCTCTACGAGAGCGGAAGGTACGAGGAGTGTCTCACCGCCTGTGACGTTCTGGCAGACATGGGCGTGGACGTACACTTCCTGAGGGGGAGGGCCTATGAGCAACTGGGCAGATATGAAAAGGCGCTGGAAGAGTACAGGAAGGCCATGAAAAAGAACCCGGGAGACCCTCGTCTCAAAAAGTCAATAAAAAGGGTCCAGCTTAAAATAGAAAAGATGGGCGGGGCGGAAAGGGGAGAAACAGAGACAGACCTGGGAGATATAGCACCAAAGAGGAGCACGAGGCGCCGGCGAAGGAGCAGCGGGGGTGGGAGCCATGACTGAACGGGGAGAGAGGGGCGTGTTCCCCTCAATGGACGTCTTTGAGGAAAACCTGCTCTCCCTCTTTGATGCCATGGGCCTCCGTGTTCTGTCAACCGTCTCAAAGGGGTGTCTCAGCGATTTTGAGTGCGAGCGCCACGGTGGAAAAAGGTACTTCATAAGAGCATATTACACAGGTGGCGGGGAGGTGGGCGTGGACGTTTTGAGGGACTTGGTTGATGACACGCTGGACCTGGAAGATGTCAGGGTGGTCTTGATAACCGATGGGAGGTTTACCTCCCGGGCCAGGGAATACGGCAGAGAGGCAGAGATACGCCTCGTTGACGGGGACGGGCTTTTCTCTCTCTTTGACAAATACGGTGTTGAGCCGGCGGGCATGGAGCAGAGGGAAAAAGAATTGAGAGAGAGGGAATGGCAAGATGAATCTGCTGCGGCCAGAGACGAGGCCATGGGGGGAGAACCGGCTGTGGAGAGAGAGGGGATGGAAGAGCAGCCCGCCATAGAAATGAGCATAGAAACAAAACGTGGGGCACGGGCACAGAAGCAAAAGGCGGGGGGCGGAGTTGGTGTTGAGCGGTATCTTCCGAGCGTTGCCGAGCTTGAGGAGATAATGAGCGCGGGCAACAGGTATTTTGACAGGGGCGACTATGTGAAAGCACTTGAGTATTACACGCGGGCTGAGGCGATCAAGCCATCCTATTCTCAGGCCATAAGGATGAAGGCCAGGTGTCTTTTTGAGATGGGGAACAGGGAGGAGGCGCTTGAGGAGTACAAAAGAGCCCTCGTGATGGAGGTGAACAACCCGGACATGTGGGTTGAGCTCGCTGAGATGCTCTACGAAATGGGAGACCACGAAGAGGAACTGAGATGCTATGACCAGGCGCTCAAACTGAACAAGAAACACGCCCGGGCATGGAACAACAGGGGCGCCACCCTGTTTGAGATGGGAAAACTTGAGGAAGCAAAAGAGTGCTTTGAAAAAGCCGTGAAATACGACCCGTTTATGAGCAGTGCGTGGAACAACCTCGGACTTCTGAGAAAAAAGATGGGAGATATTGAGGGCGCCCTGGAAGCCTACGACACCGCCATAAAAACAGACCCGGAATACGTTGACCCACGCCTTAACAAGGCCCTTTTGCTGGAGAACATCCAGCGCTACGACGAGGCCCTGGAAGAGTGCAGGAAGGCCGCCAAGATCGCACCTGACGACGAGAGGGTGTGGTATCTGGCCGCGATGGTTTTCAAAGCCATGGGCAGGTACAACAAGGCCCTGGCGTGTCTCAAAAAAGCATATGAGATAATGCCCTCGGACAAGATAAGGCGGGCGAGGGCGGACATAGAGTTCTTGCTGGAAAAATACGGCGACAGCGAGCCCGGGGAGCCGATTTTTCCGCCACGGAGAGAAGAAGAGGTGTTCCCGGGAGAAGAGCCCAGCGAGAGCGGGGCGGGGGCGGGAGAAGAGAGCGTAGAAACAGAAGAAGAGGGTGCAAAAACAGAGGAGGCGAGAGAAGAAATAGAGGCGGGGGGAGAAGAAGGGGGAGAAGCGGCGGCAGGGGAAACTGGCGGGAAGACAAATATAGAGGAAGGCCTGGAAGGAGAAAAGCCATCCACCTTGGGGGTCCCGGAGGAGCCCGTTGAAACCGCTGAGGGGGAGGAGCACGTGGAGGCCGTCGCGGAGGAACGGGGGGCCGGGGAAGAGGTGGGCTTTGAGGAGACAGAAGAAGTCGCAGGAATAGAGACCGTGGAAAAAGAGGCTGGAATGGAAGAGGGGGAAAAGGAAGGAGAGGAGGAAGAGACCGCAGAGACCGTGTCATACGAAGAGCCAGAGGTGGAGACCCCGGAAGAACCCGTCGTGTACAGAGAGGTAATGCCGCCTGTCCCTGTTGAGGAAAAAGGGGAAGAGATAGAGGCAGAGAAAGATGTGAGAGAGGGAGAAGAGGGCGCTGGCCTGGGCGGCATGGAGGCCTTTTTGCGGGAGATAGACACCATACTCCGGGAGAGCGAGAGCGCCGCCGGGACCGGTGCGGCCGAAGAAGAAAAAAAGGGCACAGGGGAAGAAAAAAAGGCGGAAGCCCCTGCGTGGCCCGTTGAGTTTCCGTCCGATTTCTCCGGTCTGGTAAAAACAGCCAGGTTGCTGTATCTGCTGGGAAAAACAGATGCGGCGCTTGAAGCGTGCAACCGCGCCATAGCCATAGACAAAAAGGACGACGAGGTCTGGGTGCTCAGAGGGAACATCCTCTACACGCTGGGCAGGGTTGATGGGGCCATAGAATCCTACAACAGGGCGTTGAGGAACAACCCATCCTCTGTGGAGGCCATGATGAACCTCATAGAGGCATACCACGCCGGTGGATACCTTGAAGAGGAGACGAAAATGGCTGACAAACTCGCCAAACTCTACCCCCACATTGCCGGTGCCTGGATATACGTGGGCAGAACCAGAATGGAAGAAGAGGAATACGACGAAGCCGTGGAAACCTTTTCTCAGGCCCTGAACAACGCTGACGACCTCTATCTTGTGGAGAACCTGAAAAACCTCTCGCTCTGGCTGGGCGAAGAAGACGAGGAGGCCCTGGAGGGATACGACGACCTGGTCTCCCGAACCGACATACCCGTGGTGTGGAACAACAGGGGGGTGGTCCTGGTATCCATGGGGCGAAAAGAGGACGGGGCGCAGTGTTTTGAGAAGAGCGCTGACCTGTTTGAAAACAACCCCGTCCCGTGGAACAACCTCGCCGTTGTCTACCGGAGCATGGCCAGAGAGGACGACGCCTCCCACATGCTTGAGAAAAGCGCCTCCATAAGCGACAGGGAACCATATGTGTGGATCAACAGGGCCACGTTGTTGATGGAAAAAGGCGACCTTGACAAAGCCCTTGAGGCCGTTGAACAGGCCCTGTGGCTGGACGACCACAACCCCCACGCCTGGTACATAAAGGGCATGATACTGCTTGAGATAAAAGACAAAGAGGGCGCCTCCCAGGCACTCGCAAAGAGCGTTGAGCTGGCTCCGGATGTTGACCGCTATCGGGATGCACTTGAGGCCGTTGAGGGACGGCGGGTGGCAAGGAGAAAGGCGCCTCCGAAAGCAAGCAGGGCCAGGAAAGAAAGAGGGCGGCGGGAGAAAAAGAGAGGGGGTGAAAGAGAGCAGAAGACAGAGGAGGTAAAAGAGGAAATCGCAGAGGAAGAGAGCATGGTGAAAGAAGAAAGAGAGGCGGAGGAGGCAGAAGAAAAAGTTGTTGAAGAGCCCGTGGGCGGACTGGGAGGCGGGGAAAAAGAAGAACCCGGAGAGGAGCCTGTGGTGGAAAGGAAAAAAGCCCGGGAGAAAAAAGACGGGAGAGAGAGCGGCGGAGGAATGGCGGAGGACATCTCAGAGCTTTTCTTGGGCTCAATAGTGCGTGAGATGGAAAAGGCGGCGAGAGAGGAAGACACAGGTGCCGCAGAAAAGAAAGAAATGGGAGGCAAAAGACGGGAGGGAAAAAAGAAGAGCGGGGCAGGAAAGAAAGGCGGAGACAGGAAAAAGAAGGGCAGAGAGGATAAAAAGGGAAAGGGGGACGGAGAAGAAGAAAAAGAGGTAAGATGTCCCCGGTGCCACATAGAACTCACGGGAAAAGAAAAGGTCTGCCCGCTATGTGGATATGAGCTGGAATAACCTTTTCACAGCAGTTTCTCAACCAGCGCCCTCACGTCGGCATAAACTTTTTCTGGCGGGCGGGAGGCATCCACGACGCTGAAACCCTTTTTCTCTGCGAGGCGGAGGAAGGCCTCTCTCACACGGGAGAGGAACTCCACGTGCTCAAACCGGGTTGCGAGGGTCTGGCGGGAGTTTTTTATCCTCTCCATTCCAATCTCTGGATCCACATCCAGGACGACAACCAGGTCTGGCTCAAGGATGAAGGGTGTGTGGGTCTTTTCTATCCACTCCAGGGCCGAGTCCAGGGAGCCAAAGAAATCCTCCATGCGGGTGCCCTGGTATGCCATGGTTGAATAATATGACCTGTCCGATACCACCCCCTGGCCCTCGTCCAGGACGCCTTTGATCCTGTGCATGTGCAGGACCCTGTCAGCGGCGAACATGAGAGCCTCAAAAAAACCCCTTTCATGAGATGACAGGTGGCCATCTTCTTTCTCGCCGCCGTCTTCTCTGACCCCAAAACCTGAGAGAACGCTTTTCAGCCAGGGCGTTGGCTCGGAGGTGAAATAGAAACCGTATTCGTCACACAGCCGCCTTCCAATGGTGGTCTTGCCCGTGCCGTCTATGCCCTCAAGTACGACGTATATATCCCGTCTGCGCTCCTCTTCTCCCATGTCTCCCACTTCGCCTCTGTTTTCGCCCACAACAAGCCTGCAAAGCCGTACATGGCGTGGGTGTTAAAAACTGTTTTGTTTTTCAGCGGAAAGGTTTATCCCAGCACATTGTGTTGGGGACGGCGGTGATGGGCTTGGCAGGCGGAGAAAACCACAAAAAGGGCGCAGGCGAGCGGATGCGGGGGTTCAGAAGGATCGGCATAATAGGCGGGCTGAGCCCCGAGTCCACGGCGTATTATTATCGGAAGTACATTGAGTTTTCACAGCAGATGTTCGGTCCCAGGGTCTTCCCGGACCTTGTTGTGTACAGCGTGAATTTCGGCGAGTTTTTCGCCGGCACCTGGGACATAAGAAAGGATATCCTGATAAAAGCGGCCCGGGCCCTGGAAAAAGCGGGGGTGGAGGTTGCTGGCATCGCCTCAAACACGCCTCACATGGTCTTTTCCGATGTTGCAGATGCTGTGGAAATGGAGATGGTGAGCATAATAAACGTGGTGGCGGATGAGGCGCTCAGGCGGGAGATGAGGCGTCTACTGCTCCTTGGAACTCAGACCACCATGAGCCAGCCGTTTTACAGGGATGCACTCAGAGAGAGGGGGGTGGAGGTGGTAGTCCCCTCAGAAGAAGAGATGGCGGAGGTGAACAGGATAATAACCGACGAGTTGATGTTCAGCGACACCCGGAGCAAATGGTGGGCGGTGGACCTCATAGAAAAATACGCCTCCCAAGCGGGGGTGGACGGGGTGGTGCTGGGGTGCACGGAACTACCCCTCCTCATCCACGAGGGAGATGTGAGCGTCGGGGTGATTAACAGCGCTGCCGTGCACATGAGAGCACTACTTGAAAGAGCCGTTTCACCCGGAGAGGAGGGGAGCGGATGAAAAACGGGTTCAGGGAGCTCCCGCTTGAGAGGGGACTGCTTGAGAAATACGAGTACCCCGTGGCGCTGGCGGTGGAGGTAACGAAAAAGGGCGTCACACTCTCAAAACTCCGCTATCTTAAGACTGTTGGACAGGCCATAAACGAGACCCTCCGGTGTCCCAGCATAGAGGTCTATTGCCACGTCTCTCCCAGCGTTGACCCGCACATGGAAAAAGGACACGGCAGGCCCATGGGGATTGACTGGATCTTCCGTTTTGACGTCAGAAAAGATCTTTTCCGGGAGGTCGTCAGAGACATAAGAAAGGGACGGAGGCGCATAAACACAAACAACCCGAACACCCGCGAGATGGCCCGCCATCTCATACAAAAGATTGAGACGAGAAAAAACCCGTCCTACAAGATGCTCAACCCCTACGAACAGGGACTGGTCCTTGAGCCCTACTGCGAGATGATCTTTGAGAGAGCGGGGAGGGGGCCCAGGGACGTTTTTCAGAACGTTGAGGTCGTCAACAGGGAGAGCGCCCTCCTCGTACGGGACCCAGAGCCCACCATATATTACCCCAAACCATCTCCCACGATGGAAATAGACCTGCTGGTCATAACCGACGTTTCCACTCTGCCATCAATTTTGATGGACCTCAAAAACTACGGGTTTGAGAGAGACGGGGGAGAGTGACCAAACTCTCAACCCGCATACCCGCCCCACCTATTCCCGGCCGGTCTTTCCCTCCGCCTCTTTTTTCTCCAGATAACGCCTGGCCATCTCCCGGAGACGTTCTTCTCTGGCGCGGGTCTCTGTGACGTACTGGAAAAACAGAGCTATGGATATGAAAAATATGAGGAGGCCGCCGAAGCCTCCCAGAACGTTGGCGAGCTTTGTTTCCAGCGAGTCCCCGGGAAAGGTTGTGAGCGTGAGACCCACTATCACCGCCCTGTAAACAGACCCAAAAAGATACGCCGACACACCCAGGAGAACGAACCCCATGGCCAGTGTTAAGCGGACTATGGGATGTGAGCGCAAAAAACCGGTTATCACGCCACGCGACGAGCCGCCGAGGAGCCTTTTAACGTTCCGGTTAATCCACAGTCCTTTTTTCTCCCCTTCTACCAAAACCTTTGTGGGAGAACACCTCTCCTCGTCCACCTGACCAGGCAGGCTTTCCTTTATCTCAGACACCACCTCTTCTTCAACCAGGAGGGGCGCAGCCTCCTCGCCCTCTTTTTCTGACAGATCAGCCTCTTTGACAAGGCGTTCAACAATCTCTCTGAAAAGCGACTCAAACTCCTTCTCCCGCAAAACCTCCTCCACAATCTTTGACAGGTCTTCTCCAGCGGATGCCTCCGTGCTTATCTTTTTCATTATCTCGTCAACCAGTGCCTGGCGGAACCTGTCAAATCCCACCTCACGCAGTATCTCCCTGCCACGGGTCTCAAGCGTCATATGACATCCAAAAGAACCCTGTGGAATAAAAACATTGGGCATAATATGATGCAGAGTGGCAGAGCAGCGCTGCAAAATGGCGCTTCAGAGGAAAATCACGGTGCAGTTGGCGGAGTTTTCCCCTTCGCACCACCTTTTACGGGCAATATAAGCAATGGGTTAATAGGTTCAAAAGGTGGCGCTACAAAGGAAAACCACTACGCACTCGGGGAAGCTTTCCTCCACGCACCACCTTTTACGGGCAATATAAGCAATGGGTTAATAGGTTCAAAAGGTGGCGCTACAAAGGAAAACCACTACGCACTCGGGGAAGCTTTCCTCCACGCACCACCTTTTACGGGCAATATAAGCAATGGGTTAATAGGTTCAAAAGGTGGCGCT
>Ga0190314_1000398_pt1 | contig 15382 bp, 12 predicted proteins | sample 4870071112_MG_FD_165055 | JGI IMG/M metagenome (GOLD analysis project Ga0190314, IMG submission 165055) | Hydrothermal vent sediment bacterial communities from Southern Trench, Guaymas Basin, Mexico - 4870-07-11-12_MG | ecosystem: Environmental > Aquatic > Marine > Hydrothermal vents > Sediment ...
ATGTTATACTTTGGTCAGAATGGAATATTTCTACATATTTCCATAGAAAAATACCATTTAAGGGTTTAACTTTTTGAAAATAAAGCAATTACAAATTTCCATAAATACACAAATACATGCACCGTCCCCCCTTTTTTTTGACAGCAGGATGTTTTTTCAAGTAAATTTCCAGATATACCTTAAAATTCTTAAAGAAAAGTCAGGAGGTATTATGATAATTCAAAGAAACTTACTTAGTGAAGTGCTCAAGGCTACTCGTGGCAACGAGATAGTGGTGTTGTTTGGTGCTCGGCAGGTAGACAAAACCACTCTTCTAAAAGACTTACAGTCACGATTAAAAGATAACATATTGTTTCTTGACATGGAAGACATTGAAGTAAGAGAGATGGCGGAAAAACCTTTGAGTTTATCCGGTACCTTGAGATGGAAAGAAAGAATAGAAAGAACTTTTTTGTTTTTCTTGATGAAATTCAATATATTCCAGAACATTCCAATCTTTTAAAGATGATTCATGACCATCACCCGGATATAAAGTTGATTGTCACTGGTTCTTCCTCTTTTGAAATAAGGAAAAAGTTCAAACACACTCTTGCAGGCAGAAAAAGGGTATTCATTTTACACACACTTTCCTTTGACGAGTTTCTCCGTTTTAAAAGATTTCAGAATACTGGAGTTAAGAGAAGATAAAGGTAAACTGGTGGAATTGGTTATTCTTTCGGAAATTGTTAAAAACCTCTCCATACTTCAGGAAGTTTTTTACTGGAGGACTCAGAGCAAGCAGGAGGTTGATTTTGTTATAAGACATGAAGACATGTTAATTCCCATAGAGGTAAAGTATCAAAGGTTTTCTGAACCTGAAATAACTTCTGGGTTGAAAAACTTTGCTAAGAAATACAAACCACCCTGTCTCTAAGTTGCAACCAGGGATTTCTGGGGTAAAACCCACTACAATAACTTTCCTGTTTACTTTTTCCCGGCGTATGCAATAGCCCGTATATGAAAAAACACAGTTGCGTGCAATTATCTGAGTGTCCACGAAACTGGCACCAGGGGAGATTTGTAAATTTATATTCCCGCCCTGAAATTTAGTATTGACTTATCATACATGTGGCTTAAATTCATAGAAAAGAAAGGATTTGTTCATGAGCCTTAATAAATTATTGGGACCTGAGATACAGGAACTTATAAAAACAAAGGATTTCTCAAGTTTGAAGGAGACAATCTCTGACTGGGAAGCACCAGAGATTGCAGAACTCCTTATGAGGCTACCCGAGGAAGACCAGCCAATCCTCTTCCGACTTCTTCCCAAAAAAATAGCAGCAGAGGTTTTCTCTTACCTTGACCCTGATGCACAGGAAGACCTTCTTCTTGGGCTGAAGGGAGAATCAATAAGAAACATCCTTGAGGAACTTGACCCTGATGACAGAACCGCCCTGTTTGAAGAACTCCCTGCAGAGATTACAAGTAAATTATTAAATTTGCTCCCACCTGATGAGAGGAAAGAGGCTTTGAGCCTTCTCGGGTATCCAGAGGACAGCGTTGGAAGGTTGATGACACCTGATTATGTGAAGGTAAAATCCCACTGGACATCTGAAAGGGCGATTGAACATGTTAGAAACTATGGAACACAGGCTGAGACCATTGATATACTGTATGTTGTAGATAGGGAGGGAAAACTCATTGGTGAGGTGAAACTCTCTGACCTGGTTCTTGCCTCCCCTGAGGAGAGGATTGAAAACATCATGGATACCCACATCCATGCACTTTCTGCATATCAGGACCAGGAGGAGGCTGCAAAGGTAATGCAACTATACGACAGAATTGCCCTTCCAGTGGTTGATTCTGAAGGTAAACTTATTGGTATTGTTACCTTTGACGACATAATGGATGTTGTGGAAGAGGAAACGACCGAGGACATCCAGAAGATAGCCTCTGTTGAACCATTACAGATTGACTACTCCCGTGCAGGTCCTGGTATCCTTTACAGGAAGAGGGTGATATGGCTGGTTGCACTTCTAATTGCAAGTTTCCTATCATCTGCCGTGATTCAGCATTTTTCGTATATACTCCAGTCCGTAATAGTCCTTGCAATCTTTATACCCGTTATTAATGGTTCCGGTGGTAATACAGGAACCCAATCATCAACCCTCATAATAAGGGCACTTGCCACCGGGGATATCACCCTGAAGGACTGGGTCAGGATTGTTGGTAAGGAGATACTCGTCGGAATGCTCCTCGGTTCAACGCTTGGAGTTTTCCTCTTCCTCAGAAGTTATCTTGGTGGTTATGGGATTGAGGTCTCGCTTGTCATAGGGCTTGCCATCTTTTTTGTTGTTATCTGGGCAAACATAATAGGTGCGATTCTACCCATTGTAATCTCCACGATGAGATTAGACCCTGCAGTTGTTTCCAGTCCACTCCTCTCCACCCTTGTTGACTGGACAGGTCTCTTTATCTATTTCTCAATTGCCAGAATAATACTGAATATCTGAGCTTACTCCAGTTTCTCTATCCTTATTCTGTCCTCCATAAATTCAGGTATGAGGATAACATGGTTCACAATGGAGATATCCGCAGGGGAGACAAGATTTTTGAAGAGAACCACCTTCCTATCACCTGACAATGAGTAAATCTTACCATCCCAGGAGGAGAAAATAATGTCATTCCCCTCAACCCACACACCATCAAGTTGTTTATAGCCCTCGGTCAGGTAATGAAACTCCTTACCCTTTGTGCAGTAAAACATCACCTTTCCGCTATTCCATGTGACAATGTAAAGATGTGGTGGTCTGTAAAAGAGGCCATTAGGCCCACCTGTTACAATTATCTTTGTTTCAAGTTCCAATCCAGATGGTGGTGTGTAATCAAACTGATATACAACATTGCCCTTTGTATCACTAACAAATATCTTTCCGTCCCCACCTGTTATGTCGTTGAGGAAATGCGCACCATCTACATCTATTGTTTTTATCAGGTTTCCCTTTTTTAGATTTATTATTCTCACCCTGTCAATATCAGTGACAAGGAGGAAACTATCCACTATCCACATTCCCTTTGGTGCATCAAGTCCTGCGACAAAATCCTTTTTTACAATCGTCCCATCCATCCTGAGTTTTGCAATATAACCATTACCATCCTTCTTTGTCGGAGAACCGTTTATACAGGAGACATAGATGAATCCTCCATCGGATATCATGCTCTCAGGTGTATCAAAACCAGTTAAGGTAAGCGAAAGAAGTAAAAACACCATAACCATCCTCCTTTTTTATACACTTAATCCCTTTTTCCTCAGGGTCTTCCTCAATGCCTCAACAATCTCAGGGTCAAATTCCTTTTCTGCACCAGATTCAATCTCCTTGAAGGCGGATGGTTCATCCCTCCCTTCCTGGAGGAGTTCATCAAATCTGTTTGCAACCGCAATAATCCTTGAACCTATGGGTATCTCATTTCCCTTTAGCCCCTCAGGTTTTCCTGAACCATCATAATGTTCTGACATATATCTAACATACCTGCTTGGTGTCTTGAGAAACTTAATGGGAGAAAGAATCTTTTCACCAGTAATGAAACTCTCCTTCTCATCAATCACCTTTCCTATATCATGAAGGAGGGCAGCATACCTTACATCATTCAAGTCACTCTCACCAAGTTTGAGTTCACCACCAATCCTTGTGGCTATATCAGAAACACGGAGTGAATGCTCCCTTATACCAGGGTCCTTTGTCTCCTCTATAAGCATAAGGGAAAGAACAGCCTCAATGTAACTGGACTTTAAACTTTCAAAGAGCATTGCATTGTGCAGGGAAACTGATACATAGGATGCAATGGTTTCAAAAAGGTCCTTCATAGACTGCACCCCTTCCTTCTTCACACATACAACCCCAAGGGCTTCATTGCCAAATCTTATTGGTGCACATATGGTCTCATCAAAGGTCCATGCTCCTTTGCTATCTATCTCACCAAAGGGTTTTGAACCTATCGCCACAACACCTCCAACCTCAAGCGGGAATGCACTGTCCGTTTTTCTCACAACAAGTGTCTTTTGTTTCCTGTCCATTAGAAGAAGTGCACAGGCATCTGCATCGGTTGTATTCTTTGTCTCCTCAAAGATAATCCCTATGAGTTTTGACAGGTCAATCTCTGATGAAAGTTTTCTTGAAAATTCATTCAAACGCTGAAGTTCCTGAATCTTTTCCTCAAGTTGTCTGTCAACAAGTGCCTTTTTCTCCTCAAGTATCCTGTTCGCCTCTTCAAGCGCCTCGTTCACCTCGGTGAGTTCGGTCATAAGTCTTTTCTTCTCCATTATCAGGTGCCTTCTCTCAAGCGCATTCTTTACTATTGTCTTCAACTGCTCTGAGGAATCAAAGGGCTTGTTAATATAGTCATATGCACCCTCTCTCACAGCTGCGACTGCTGTTTCAAGGGAGGCAAATCCCGTCATCATAACAACCTGAACATCAGGGTCCATCTGTTTCAGTTGAGCGAGAACCTCAATCCCTGATATATCAGGAAGTTTTATATCAAGGAGAACAACATCGGGTTCCAGTTCCCTTGCAAGGTTTATGCCATCCTGACCTGTATTTGCTATCTGGATAGTTACAGGATTCTCAGGGTCTGCCATACCAGAGAGTATCTTTTCAATAAACTGGGCAAGCGCTTCCTCATCGTCAATTATCAGGATTTTATCCTCATCCATTTTTCCTCCTGGGTAAAATTACCGTGAATGTTGCACCACCTTCTCTGTTATTCTCAACACTTATCATACCACCATGGTCGGTGACTATCCTGTGAGTGATTGAAAGACCAAGACCTGTTCCCTGGCTTCTGGTGGTGAAGAAAGGATTAAATATTTTTTCCTTCACCTCTTCTGGAATACCAGGTCCATTGTCTGAGACCTTTATTACCACTTTATCATCCCTTTCTTCTATCCCTATCAAGATTTTACCTCCCTCAGGTGTTGCATCAACCGCATTGAGGAATAGATTGGATATTACCTCTGTAATCTGGTCCTCATCTCCATACATTATTATACTACCAACACAATGAACTTCAACCCTTATATTCTTCTCCCTGCTGTTAATTCCATAGATGGCAAGAACCTTCTCAACACACTCACAAATGTCAAATTCCTTCATCCTTAATGGAGGTCTCCTTGCATATGCAAGCATACCCTTTACTATTCTGTCAACCCTATTAATCTCCTTCATTATCAGGTTAAAACTTTCTATCTTTTCCTCTTCTCTAACGCCACGCATAAGATACTCTATACCCGCCTTCACAGCAGCAAGTGGATTTTTTATCTCGTGTGCCATACCTGCTGACATCTCACCAAGTGCGGCAAGCCTCTCCTGCCTCTTTATTCTCTCCTCCATCTCCCTGATCTCTGTCAGATCCCTGATAATGTATAGCCCACCAATTATCCTGCCATTTTCATCAAACATGGGGGCGCCACTATAGCCGAATACCATATCCCTGAAATTAAAAATCATTCTGTCAACATACCTTCCTTCAAGGGGTTCCCTCATTGATTCCTGGTTAAAATACTCCACAATATTCCTTCCTTCAAGGTTTTCTCCAAGCCATTCCTCAATAAACCTGTTTGAACTTAGCACCAATCCACTTCTGTCTGTTATTATAAGACCCGTTGTTATGTTATCCATAATAAGGGAGGTCAATCTTTCCTCTTTTATTATCTTTTCACCTGTGAAGAAAATCCAGAGCCATACACTCAAAAGATGGCTCACATCCTCAGCAAAGAGAATATCAAGATTTGAAAATCCCTCTTTTGTTTCCCTTCCAAGGTCAAGAACCCCAAGTTTCTCATCCCCAAAAGTTATTGGGATGGCAAGTTCACTCTTTATACCCACTATTCCCTCAAGGTAAAAATCGCATTTCTCAACATCCTGAACAAGGATTGGTCTATCAGAATTAAAGGCCCTTGTTGTAACTGTATCCTTCCTCAATTGAATCCTGATATCCTTCACACTTTGAGGGGACATGGCATAAAATGAATCAAGTTTCAGATAGTCATCTTCACGGATAAAGAGGCCTGCATAGGCAAGGTTCATTGTTGAGACTATCTCCTTCAGAATCACTCCCTTTGCCTCTGTATATGACATACTTGAAACAGATTTAAGGGATCTGGAAAGGGAAATAAACTTGTTGTTGAATTCCTCAATCCGGCTCTTCTCATATATGGAATTAACAAACAGGGTTAAAATTTCCCTGAAACAGTCAATCTCTTCATCGTTTAAGCCTTTCAGAACAATGATGTTGTTATCACCTTTAATGCGTTCAATCTTGAAATAAAGAGTATCTCCTGAACGAACCCAGTTATTCCGGTTCAGCTCAGAAAGAACCATTTTGTTTCTTATCTTTGACATCTTCTTTATGTAAAAGAAATTGCCATTTTTCTTCAATGGAGGTTTTTCTGGATATGTCTTCAGAAACATAAGGAGTTCATGTATCTTTCCCAAAGAGGCATATTTTCCTGATAATGTGTTTATTAGAATTCCAATCAATGAAAGAAGGTTAATCAAATCCTCTGTGAAGGGGATGGAGCCCGTCTTCTTGTAAACAAGGACATATTTACCAAGTCCTGGAATATTCAATGGAATAAACACCATCACTGGTCTGAAGTCTGTTTCATCAACAAGTGGATGGTCATTAGATGTTTTTTTCAGTACAAGGGTCTCCATCCTTTTCAAAGCCCTTTTTGCAGTGGGTATGGATGAAAGTTTTATCCTTTCTGGAACACCATCATACTTTTTTTCCGTGAAAAATACACATTTAAGATAACCATTTTCAACCTTAAAGAAATAACCCTGTTTCGCTGAAACTATCTCAGCTATTTTTTTCGCAATTATCATCATGTTCTTCCTGAACTTCCCCTCATCCTTCACCCAGTAATCAACAGAGGAAAGGGTTTTGAGAATCTCTGAAATTCCCCTGTTCATATTCATGTAAACATCCCTGAATCCAACAAAGGAAATCTGGTGTGCAAGGTCTGAGAACATTATCAACTGTTCCCGTGTAGGTTTCTTTTCAGACTTAAACCCCACTGTAAAAATGTATGGTTCTGGTGAATCCCTTCCAATTGCAAACATGTAAAGGTGTTTTATGCCCTTATGCACAACAAACCTTTCAATGCCGGTCCCCTTTCTCACCCTTTTGTATGCCATACCATTTCTCATTGTCTCACTGAAAAATCTATAGGCATCTTTGTTAAAGGGTGAGTAAATCTCCTTGAGTTTTCTGTTTATCTCTTCAATCTCTCTGTCTGAATAACCTGTTGAATAAACAAAGAAACCTGAACCATCACCCCTCAATTTTATCAAAGAGATATAGTCCCCACCTATACCTGTGGCAAGATTGAGAACCTTCTTATAAACCTTCCTGAACTCATTATTGAAGAGAAGATTCGTCATTTCATAAAGGTTTGCGAACCTATTGTAGAGTTTTTGCACCTTCATATTTTGCACGAACCTTGAAAAGTGAATCTCAAGGAATGTAAGCAACAGCCTTCTTTCAACCGTGATTAAATCTTCCCAGTTTAACCAGACATTAAGTTCACAATCTGAAATGTTGAACTTCAGATTCTCATAACCGGTAAATCTTTTCCCCAGTTTCACCTTATTCGTATATTCAGTAAGAACAATCCCTACCCTGTGACCTGTAATACTCTCAAGCCCAATTTTAAGCCTTTTCCCAAATTCCTCAATATTTTCTGCTGTTAAAAGCCTTTCAGACAGTGTGAACACCCTGTGGAAGAAGTTTCTCTCTGATTCAAGGATGGTTGAGTTCAAAAGTGCACCAAGGGATAGTCTTATATCCTCAAAAACGCCCTGGAGAAGTGCATCATCAAGGAACCCGGGCAGACCTACTATAACTGAATACCTCTCTGTTTCAAACTTTTCAAAAACCAGGTCACCTTTGCCAGCGGTAAATTCAAACCGTGGGAAGGATACTGTGATGGATACTGAATCTATCTGGAGGGTATCCATTATCTCCTTTACCATCATTTTAACCGCCCTTTTGAAAGGCTGGGATACAATTATTCTGAAAAGGTTGTCTGCGAGTTTCACCCTTATCAACTGGTTTGCATTTGAGAGGAGTATAATAACCCCTCTGTGGAGGAATGGTATTAACTGAATCTTAATCATATTTCCTCTGAATCTTGCAAAGAATGATTTTCCCTTCCTTGAATCCTTCACAAGCACGAGGTCTTCCCTGTACTTGTCAATAAACCCCTCCTCATCCATATCCCCGTATTTAAGCATTTTATTGAAAAGTTTGTTTCTACCTATGGGTTTAATACGACTGTCAACAATAAGAACACCATAATCCAGTGAGTTCAGAAAATCCGTGAAATAATCCCTCTGTTTCTCAAGGAGTGATGTGAGCTTTATCTCTGTTGATATGTCAACCAAAACAAAGGCGGTTCTCCCCTCCTCTTCAATTCGGTAAAGTCTGAAATCCCTCTCACCATTAACAGTATAAATAATAACAATTCCCCTTGCGATTTCTCCTTTCCTCAATTTTTCATATGTTTTCAATGAAGATGGATGAATAAAATCCCTGAGATATGCACCTTTTATGTCTGAACCAATGATATTTGAAAAATTTTCATTATGTTCAATGACCCTGCCATCACTATCAATTCCCACTAAAGGAAGAGGGCTATTTTTTATCTCCATTATTTACCCACAATCTTTTCAAGCCTTTCCTTAGCAAGCGTAAAATCTCTGTCATACTGGAGTGCCTTTTCGTAGTATTTCCTTGCCTCCTCATAATTTCTTATACTCTCATAGGCCATTCCAAGAAGATAGTAAACTTCAGGGTCAGGGACATTGCTGGATTCATCCGCCTTTTTCAAAGATTCAATCGCCTCCTTAAACCTCTGATGCAGAAGATAAAACCGTCCTACCTCCTTCAGGTCCTCAAGGGTTCCAGGGTCTATTTCCTTCTCCATTATCCCTCTCTCACCTCCTGAGTTTCTTAAACCTCTCCAGGTCATCGTATTTACCAATCAAGACAAGCACATCCCCCTCTATAAGTTTCTCATCACCGGATGGTGAAACAATTATCTCCTCATTCAAAACAGTCTTACCACCCTCATCAATAATGGGCACCTCCCTCTTAATTGCAATCAGGTTCAAACCATACTTTGACCTTATCTGGCTCTCTCTCAATGTCTTTCCAATCACCTGCGGTGGTGCCACAATCTCAATTATACCATAAGAGGGCGAAAGTTCAATATACTCAAAGATTGAAGGGTTTGCTATGCTTTCAGCAGTTCTCAATGCAATATCCCTTTCAGGGAAGATAACCTTATCCGCACCTATCTTCCTTAATATCCTTCCCTGAAGTTCTGTTGTTGCCTTTGTAACAACATAATCAACACCTAATTCTTTCAGATTCATCGTGATAAGTATGCTTGATGCAATATCCTCACCAACACTCACAACCGCTATCTTGAAGTTTTCAACCCCTGCCTCTTTGAGCGCCCTTGGGTCTGTAGCATCCGCGGTAACGGCATTCACAACATACTGGGAGAGTGCCTCAACCTGCTCCTCGTCCCTGTCAATCACCAATACATTGCAGTCCCTCTTTGCAAGTTCAAGTGCAACTGTTGAGCCAAAGGCTCCAAGCCCAATTACAACAACATCCTTCATTCTCCACCTATCCTATGAGTATTTTTGCGGCAGGATACTTTATCACCTCTTCCCTTGGTCTGAATAGGGAAGCAGCAATAACCAGTGGTCCTGCCCTTCCAAATATCATGGTCACTATCAGTATCAGTTTCCCTGCAACTGTAAAATCACCTGCAAGGCTCACCTCACTCCTCTGGCTTGAACCCATGGACAACCCTACTGTCCCAAATGCAGAAACCTCTTCAAAAAGTAGAGGTAAGAAACCTCTCTCATTATACACCTTTTTCTCTGTGTATGTCAACAGGGTGGTCATGGTGAAGATATACAGAACAGACAGGAAAAGAAGAAGGAATGCCTTGTTCAGGGTCGGTTCTGAAATCCTCCTCTTAAAGACATTCGTGTAGAGACGACCTTTCAATCTATTCTTCATCCACATGAGAAGAACCACAAAGGTTGTTGTTTTAACCCCACCACCCGTGCCTCCAGGTGATGCACCTATGAACATTCCCAGCATCACCAGAAGAAGGGTAATAGGGAGTAGTGAGCCTGTATTAACAAGGTTAAAACCTGCTGTTCTTGGTGTTATTGCTGTGAAGAAACCAGCAAGAAAGGCATATCCCATTGAAAGGCCCCTGAGTGTATTCCCCTTTTCGATAAGTATAATAAGCCCTGTATACACAAGGATGAGGATAACTGTGGTGAGGAGAACAATCCTCGTATGAACATCAAGAAACTTCTTATTGCCCGTAAGCCTCATACCAATGTCCCTCAAAACAATAAAACCTATCCCGCCCACTATGATAAGTATTGCAACGGTTATGCTGATCAGTGGATACCTGTAAAATCCTGTAAGGTTGGTTGAAAAGGTGCTGAAACCAGCATTGCAGAATGCACTGACAGAATGAAACACTGCCTGATTCAAGGCCTCCTTGAAGGGAAGAATTTGGGAAAACCCTGAGAATAGCACAATCATCCCGGAGACTTCAAAAACAATTGTTGTTACCACAATCCACTTCAAAAATTGGACAATTTCCTCCATTGATAGAAGGCCATACTCCTCTTTTGCCACCATCCTTTGCCTCAGGTTTGGTATCCTTCTGAACATGATCAGGAGAAGGTTGGAAAATGCCATGTATCCCAGACCCCCAATCTGTATAAGAATAAGAATAACCACCTTCCCAAAGAGCGTGAAATCAACCGCTGTATCCTTCACTATCAGACCTGTTACACAGAAGGCAGATGTTGCAGTGAACAGTGCATCAATGGAACTTATACCCTTTGATGAGATGGGCAGAGATAATAGAATCGTTCCAGATAAAATCATAGTAATGTAAACCAGTATTATGTACCTTGATGGATTCTTAACCTGATACTTAGAAGGCATTTTCCACTACATCCTCTGTATTTTTTACGAATATCAGATTGAGCCCCGTTTTAACGGCCTCTGGAACCTCTTTTATATCCCTTTCATTATCAAGGGGTAAAATGACATTTTTTACCCCTGCACTCCTTGCAGCCATGAGCTTGGCAGTGAGTCCACCAACCCCGAGAATCCTGCCACTCAATGTGATTTCACCCGTCATTGCAACATCTCCCTTTGTTTGTTTCTTCGTGAGTGCACTGAGTATTGATGAGAAAATGGTAACACCTGCTGATGGTCCATCCTTTGGAACTGCACCTTCAGGTATGTGGACATGAACATCCAGTTTTCTGTAGAAATCCCTGTTAAGTCCATATTTTTTGTAATTGCTCCTTATCACGCTCAATGCAGCCATTGCAGATTCCTTCATCACATCCCCCATCTGGCCTGTGAGTATGAGATTACCCTCACCATCCATCACCCTTGTTTCCACCTGCATGACTTCACCACCAACTGGTGTCCATGCAAGCCCTGTTGCAACCCCCACCCCCTGCTTTTTCTTGAAACCCTTGAATTTTGGAACACCCAGAAAATCCTCTATGTTTTTAATGGTTATTCTGGGAATCCTTCTGGAACCAAATGCCTTCTCCCTTGCAATCTTCCTTGCAATCTTCCTCAATGACCTTTCAAGGTTTCTAACGCCTGCCTCCTGTGTATACTCCTTAATTATCTTCTTTATAACCCCATCAGATACCCTGAAATCCCTTTGCCTTAAACCTGTATCCTCAATTATTTTCGGGATGAGATGCCTCTTTGCGATCTCAATCTTTTCAAACTCAAGGTAACCTGGAAGGTTGATTATCTCCATTCTATCAAGGAGTGGGGGTGGTATTGAATAGGTAACATTGGCTGTGGTGATGAAGAGAACATGGGAGAGGTCATAACCAATCTCAATATAGTGGTCCATAAATGATTGATTCACCTCAGGGTCAAGCACCTCAAGGAGTGCACTTGCAGGGTCCCCCCTGTAATCAACACCTATCTTGTCCACCTCATCAAGCAGGAACACAGGGTTGTTCACACCTGCCCTTGCAATCTCCTGAATAATCTTTCCTGGCATTGACCCAACATAGGTTCTCCTATGCCCCCTTATCTCTGCCTCATCCTTCACACCCCCAAGTGATGCCCTTACAAACTTCCTCCCAAGTGCCTCTGCAATAGACCTGCCAAGGGATGTCTTACCAACACCTGGTGGTCCAACAAAACAAAGGATGTGTCCCTTTGAAGAACCTGTGAGTTTCAAAACACTGAGGTATTCAATGATGGTCTCCTTCACCTTCTCCAGACCATAGTGGTTCTTCTCAAGCACCTCCTGAACCTTCTTTATATCCATCTCTTCCTGTTTTCCATTGTTCCAGGGAAGTTTAAGGAGCCAGTCAAGGTAATTCCTGATAACAACACTCTCTGGAGACATAGGGGGGATTTTTTTGAGCCTATCCAGTTCTGAAAGTGCCTTCTCCCTTGCCTCATCTGGCATATTTGATTTTTCAATCGTCTCCTTCAATTTCTGAATATCCTCATCCTCCTCCCTTCCCAGTTCCTTCTGTATCACCTTCAACTGTTCATGGAGCAGATACTGCTTCTGATTTTTTGACAGCCTATCCTTAACCTTGTCAAGTATCTCCTTCTCAAGCCTTGCAACCTCAAGGTCTGTTGATATTGCCTCAAGTATCTTATCAAGTTTTGTCTCAATACCTTCAAGTTGATAGATATGCCATTTAACATTGTTGTTCAGCGGGATTGCAGAAAGGGTTCTGTACAGAAAGGTTACAGGGTCATTCTCCTGAACAAGTGCCTCAATACCTGGTGCCCTTTCCGCCTCTGATAGGGCTGTGAACTCAAGAAGAAGCCTCTTTACAGCCCTGGTGAGAGCAAGGGCCTTCCTGTAATCCTCTATTTCTTCAAAAACGACCTCAACATCCGCAAAGGGAACCCCGCGAATTTCCCTTATTGACTTAATCCTGCACCTATCCTCCCCCTGGAGAACTATCCTGATACCCCTTGCGGTTTCATCCAGTGAAACCACCTCTGCTATAGTGGAGTATTCCCTTTCAAGATTTGAAATTCCTGATGGAATAACAACCACTTTACCATTGAAATTATCCATTGCCCTTTCAATGGTGAGGATTTCATGCCCATTATTCAATATGTAGGGAATGGAATTTAATGGGAAAAGAACCTCTTCCTCAATATATAGGACCGGAAACCTGTTCATTCTGCCTTTCTTCTTTTTTCCCTGTAAACAAAAATGGGTTCCTCATTGTTTTCAACAACGGATCTTGTTATAATGCATTCCTTAACCCCCTTAAGTCCAGGTATCCTGTACATAATATCAAGCATAATATCTTCCATAGCACCCCTCAATCCCCTTGCACCTGTTTTTAATCCCAGTGCCTTCTTTGCTATTGCATGGAGTGCATCTGCCTCAAAATAGAGTTTCACACCATCCATCTTTATAAGTTCCTGATACTGCTTCACAAGTGCATTCTTTGGTTCTGTGAGTATCTTTACAAGGTCATCCTCGGTCAGGTCATGGAGTGGGGTGATAACCGGAAATCTTCCAACAAGTTCTGGTATCATTCCATACTTCACGAGGTCTTCTGGCTCAATCAACTTCAGGAGTTCATACTTCCTCATATCTTCCTGTGCCTTAATTGGTGCATTGAATCCCACAGCGGCCTTTCCAATTCTGTATTTCACCACATTCTCTATACCATCAAATGTTCCACCACCAATGAAGAGGATATTCTTTGTGTTCACCTGTATGAAGGCCTGTTCAGGGTGTTTTCTTCCACCTTTGGGAGGCACATTCACCTTATCACCTTCAACAATCTTAAGGAGTGCCTGCTGAACACCTTCGCCTGAAACATCCCTTGTGATGGAAGGATTCTCTGATTTTCTGGAAATCTTGTCAATCTCATCAATATAAACAATCCCCATCTCTGCCATCTTAAGGTCGTAGTTGCATGCCTGAAGTAACCTCACGAGGAGATTCTCAACATCTTCACCCACATAACCTGCCTCTGTGAGGGCTGTTGCGTCACCTATTGCAAGTGGAACATTCAGTATCTTTGCAAGTGTCTGGACAAGGTATGTTTTCCCAACCCCGGTTGGACCAATCATCAGTATGTTGCTTTTCTCTATATCCACATCGCTTTTAGTCTTGCTAAGTATCCTTTTATAGTGGTTGTAAACTGCAACAGAGAGAACCTTCTTTGCATGTTCCTGGCCTACGACATATTTATCCAGTTCCTTCTTTATCTCCTGAGGGGTCTGGAGTTTTATCTCACCCTTTGCCCTGGCAGCCGGTTCAATCCTCAGAATCTCATGGAGTAATTCAATACAATCAGGGCATATGTAGGCATCCCGTATCCCATGGAACATCCTTCCTGTTTCTTTGTATGTTTTACCGCAGAAGGAACATCTAATCTGCTTTGGCATTCATCTCCCCTCTATTTGTAATTACTTCATCAACAATCCCGTACTCCTTTGCTTCAAGTGCTGACATCCAGAAATCCCTGTCCGTATCCTTCTCAATCCTCTTCAGGGGCTGGTTCGTATGTTGTGAAAGTATCTCATTGATTATCTTTCTTATCTTTAAAATCTCCTCTGCGTGTATCTTTATATCCTCGGCGGTGCCCTGTGCACCACCCATTGGCTGATGGAGCAAAATCCTTGAATGGGGAAGGGCGTACCTTTTACCAGGTGCACCAGCTGCAAGCAGAACAGCTGCCATACTTGCTGCAACACCCATACATATGGTTGAAACATCGGGTTTTATGTACTGGATTGTATCATAGATGGCAAGTCCAGCACTCACCAGACCACCTGGGCTGTTTATGTAAAGATAAATATCCCTGTCTGGTTCCTGTGCCTCAAGAAATAAAAGCTGTGCTATCACAACATTGGCAACCTGTTCATTCAAAAGTGAACCAAGGAAAATAATTCTATCCTTAAGGAGCCTTGAATATATGTCGTATGCCCTTTCACCATGGGCGGTCTTCTCTATCACAAACGGTATCTGCTCAATTATCTCCATCTTCATCCCTCACTTTTTTTATAAGGAATTCAATGGTCTTTTCCCTGATTAGAACTGGCCTTAAATTTTCCCTATAACCCGAAAGTTTCTCCTCATCAATCTTTCCTTCAGCCACCTCGTTAAGTTTCCTGTCAATATCCTCATCCGTGATCTCAATCTTCTCCTTCAATGCAATGGCATCCAGGATTGCGATCCTCTTTGCCTCCTTCTCTGCATCCGACTTTGTCATATTCACGGATAGAGACCTCACCAGGCTGTCTGGCGGTTCAATTT
>Ga0190314_1000399_pt1 | contig 15359 bp, 21 predicted proteins | sample 4870071112_MG_FD_165055 | JGI IMG/M metagenome (GOLD analysis project Ga0190314, IMG submission 165055) | Hydrothermal vent sediment bacterial communities from Southern Trench, Guaymas Basin, Mexico - 4870-07-11-12_MG | ecosystem: Environmental > Aquatic > Marine > Hydrothermal vents > Sediment ...
CTTCATTCATTAAAAATTTTACAAAGCGTGTCTAAACACTCTTTTCCTAGTGAACATTAACGCCATATCAAGATCATTAGCTCTTTCTACCACTATCTCTTCGTTCCGTCCTCCTCCAGGATTCACATTCGCAGTTGCACCAGAATAGTACGCCTCTTCAAGACCATCAGGAAACGGAAAGAATGAATCTGTTGCTGATGTTGTATCATCCAAGTTATGCCCTCTATTTTTCGCCCTCTCTCGAGCAAATCGGGCAGCATCTACTCTACTTGGCTGGCCACCACAAATCCCAAGAAGTTGACCATCTCTTACATAAGCAAATGAGTTAGAATGAACTCTTTTCGAAAGAAGCCATGCAATTATTCCATCTACAGACTCCTTTTCTGTGGGTTTACGTTTTGTAGGAATTTCCCATATCTTTCTCTTTCCAAGAAGCTCATCACTCCAAAGCTTGTAATCACAATCTTGAACTAAAAAAACATCACTAATGGAGACAACCTGCTTATTATTTTTCAAGGATTTCTCCAACAAGTCTAAATCGATCTTAACAATTCTCATATTTTTTGTCTCATTCCTTAGGTTGTTTAATACATTAGTTTCAAAATCAGGAGCGACCAGTACTTCAATAAACGGATATTTTCCATTTTCTTTGAGATATTTTCTTGTATCGAGAAATGTTTCATCTATAGTTTCATTGGAGGCAACTATTCCGCCAAAAGCAGAAACAGGATCCGATTCCACGGCCTTCTGGTAAGCCTCACCAACACTCTCACCTAGAGAAAAACCACAAGGACTAGTGTGTTTTAATACTGCTACAGCAGTATCTCGTTTTTCTCCATATTTTTTCAGCCATTTTTTATTATCATCAAACTCATATAACAGCGACGATGCTTCATAAATATCAAGAACGTTGTTAAATGAAAGATCCTTTCCGTGTAGTTGTTCAAACCATTCATCCTTCAAAAGCAAGTATGCCTCTTGATCCCAGTTCTCTCCATATCTAAGTTTCTTCGCTTTTTTCAAAGATTTAATCATTCCATCGATTCTTTGCATCATATGCTCTCTCCTTTGAAGTGCTTCCAAATTTGATAATCATAACCTGTTGTCTTATGAAAAGTCTCGTTAGCCAATGAGGTAACAAACTCTTTAGTAAGATTATCTATCATTGAAATAAATTTATCATACTGAGTCGGATCAATCAATACAAATTTCTTTCTTTCCATATCTCTGTATTTCAATGAAGCCTTTGCAGCAGCTCTTGTCATAGTTGGCCCTCCTATATCAATGGCTTCAATAAGAGATTCATAGTCTTTCTTTTTGTTTGCAACCTCTTCGAATGGGTAAAAATTAACAATTACACCATCTATATGCTTTACATCATTCTTTTTCATCCATTCTCTATGTTCTGGTATATCCTCATGATAAAGAATTCCTCCCTCAATTTTTGGATGTAACGTTTTAACCAATCCCTCTGGTCCTTCTTCCATTCCCGTGTACTCACTTACTTCTATCACGTTATACTTTCCGCTAATTTTTCTTTTTGTTCCGCTTGTTGCAATAATCTCTATATTCGGATTATGTTCGTAAATACTCTTTATCAAATTATTTAGTCCTTTCTTATTAGAAACACTTATAATTACCCTTTCTATCATAGTAATCACACTAAACGTAACATTTTGAAAATTTAAAAGCATTATTCAATCGACAAAATAAACTTCTGTGCCTTTAGAAAGAATCTTTTCAAGATCTATTTCAAATTCATTCTCCCCTTTTCGAACATCTTCTATACTTTTAGCGCCTCCCCAGAAAACCTTCATAGAATGCTTTAAATAAGATTCAAGTTCTTTCAAAGTCCTTGAAACAGAACCTCTATAAGGAACATATTTTTCCTCTCCATGAATCACAATATTTTCATCTAGATATCTACTACCACCTCCCTTTTCTATAGCTTCTTTCATTGCTTCAGGTGAACCCATACCTCTATAAAGCTTTACTTTCTTTGTTCCACCGTCCTTTGTTTTTATGGTTCTAACATATCCTGGACATTCATCGTGTCCAGCAAAAAGATAACCACTCATAACAGAATGCGCTCCAGCTCCTATTGCGTATAAAATTTGTGGATAGTTTCTAACTCCCCCATCTGCTATGATAGGTATTTCCTTCACTGATCTAGAAACTTCATATATCGCATTTAGTTGACGACCACCAACTCCAGTAACGTTTCTAGTTATACATATTGATCCGGGACCTATCCCTACCTTAACTGCATCTGCTCCCCACTCTTCGATCTTACGTGCACATTCACCATTACTTACGTTACCACCAACAACATCGACATCATCGTAAAGTTTTTTCAATCGTTTTATCGTATATTCGACGCCAGAAGAACAGCCTTGAGAAGTATCTATGACGAAAACATCCACGCCTGCTTCATAAAGTTTTTCAGCTCGTTCATCCAAGTCTTTACCAGGTCCACCGACGGCCGCAGCAACGAGTAGCCGATCGTACTTATCTTTAACAGCCCTTGGAAATTCCTTACGAAGTTCAAGGTCCTTTCTCGTGACCATTGCAGCAAGGTGATCATCATCATAAACAAGAAGGAGTTTTCCTCTTCGTGCTTCCAGGAGTTCATCGTATGCCTTTTCCAGATCAATACCCCATCTCTCTGTCACAAGATCTGTGTTCATCCGGTCCTTAACAAGAAGTTCTCCATGCTTATCAATAGAATAATCCTTATTTGTGATTATACCAACAAGTTTTCCATGTGGAGTCCCGTCTTCCGTAACAGGGAATGATCCAAATCCATAGGTTTTCCTAAGTTCTTCTACTTCGTATATAGAAGTTAAAGGTGAAACCGTTATTGGCTCTGTTATGAAACCGCTCTTAAATCGTTTAACTTTCTCAACTTCTCTCGCTTCCTCTTCTGAGGTCAAGTTCTTATGGATAACGCCGATCCCGCCATGAAGCGCCATCTGAATTGCCATATCAGCTTCGGTAACGGTGTCCATCGCGGCAGACGCGATGGGTAGGTTTAGTTTTATGTTTCTTGTAAATTGGGTTGATAGATCGGGTTCCCATCCAGGTGTTGTATCAGCATACGACTCTTTGACAGTTATATCATCAAGATCAATAGAAAAAGGCATTTGCCCCATTTCCTTAAATTTCCATTTATACTTGAACTTTCTTTTTTTAGCCTCCATATAAAAATATAAGAAAGAAAGTATTTAAGAATTAATCCTCGATTTTTTCGATTTTTATCGATTGTGAAGGACAAACGTTTATGGCATCATTTACACAATTCTCCAAATCTTCACCAATTATACCTTCTGTAAGGCCATTTGTCCTAAACTTTTCTACTATTTGAGATTTACCATCCTCGCCTATTTCAAATACATCTCCACATATACTTGCGCATGCCATGCATGAGATACATGAATCTTTATTGACTGTTACCTTGAATTTTACCATAAAATAAACTCACCATACAAAAATAAAAAGTTTATATTTTACTTACAGTTGGAATTATCCTTTTCCTTGTATGTTCTGCTACATCCTTAATTTCCATTAGTACCTCTTTAGGTATGGGAACGTCAATCGCATCTTTCAAGTATTTTCCTTCCTTCAATTTTTCTACTCTAAACTTAAGATTTCCAAATCCTTCCATTCTTGTAAACATGAGATTATCTGCTGATTTTTCCCATCGTTCTATCAAATTGTAGAAGGCACTTGTGCTCACAGAGAACATGTACGTTTTGTCACCACTTTTCAACAACTCGTCAATTTTATCAAGAATTGCAGCCTTATAGGTTGGTGAAAAGAGGAGTAAATTTAGAGCTGAACCAAAGAGCATCGTATCCTTATCGACATAATTATCTACAATATGATCCCACACATCAGGTTTTAGCAAGTTTGCTCTTAGATGTTCTTCTTCCTTGTACTCGTCTATGGACGGATCAAATTGAACAAAAGTTACATCATATTCAGAAATATCCATTCCATACAAACTCTTCATAGCTTTTTCAACAAAATCCATAGTAGGATATTGAAGAGGTATACCAACTACCTTTCCTCCTTTTCTTAGCCAATTTGCCACAAATCCGAGGACAACAAGTGGCTTACCTGTTCCTCCTGGACCACTCACTAACGTTGAAGATGGATACGGGAGTCCATCTGGCATAACTTTTCTAAGCCACTCTTCTCTAAGCTCAAGCATCATTCGAATCACCTCGTTTATAATCCTTCTCTCCAGCTGGTATTGGTATGTTTAACCAATTCTCCGGCGGAACAAATGGACATGCATATTTTGTATTGTATGCACACCATGGATTATATGCCTTATTAAAATCTAGAATCCAATTCCCACCAGGTGTTCTATCGCGATGATAATAAAGATCTAAATATCTACCGGCACTATATGTTTCCTTTCCATTTGTTGTATCCTTGAAGGGAATGAACAATTCTTCTTCTAATGGGTTGTTTGTGTAGACTTGAAGTTTATACTCCTTACCGTCGATCACAAATCTAAATTCTCCCCATCTCTTGAATATCCTTATTTGTCCTGCAGTATCCATTACCTGAATCTCTATTTTTTCCTTATGTTCGTGTAATGGTATAACAAACTTATATTTCGGATTTGGAGGATAATACGACAATCCCTTGAATTTTACCCTTTCTTCTAAAGGTATTGGAGACTCTGAATGCGTCTTAAAAAACATATCCTTCTCCATCCTTTCCTTTCCAATCATTTTTCTCCATTCTTCTAGGTTCATAAGAATCACGAATTATCCTATAATATTTAGGAATTTTTATACGTTTCTCCCATTGCTTTTTTCAAACTTATAGAGAAATTTGGTACAGTGTCAAACTTCAACGCCTCTTCAGGCTTGACCCATCTATATTCTGTATGTTCCCAGTCGATCTTTATCTTTGGTTTTCTTTTAAGTTCAACTAAGACTGTTACAACTATCCACGTTCTCCCACTTTTTCTATCTGTAAATTTATAAGCTCTCTTTATGCTAACTTGATTTATAATTTTAGGACTTATACCCACTTCTTCCCTAAGTTCTTCAAACACCTTCTCTTTTATTGGTTTTAGCTCATCTAAATAACCTGCAACAACATTCCATTTTCCTTTATACGTCCTTACCTTCTCGCTCCTTTTCAGAATCAATATTTTATCTTTATACCTTACAAAAATCACCACTACTGGAGCTATTCTTGAATTTCTATAATTTATTCTTCTATCGGGAAACCTAGGAAGCCTTCTACTCAACTGCCTTATAACGTCTCTAATTCTCATAAAAATAATAAGAAATCACATAATAAAAACAAAAATTATCCTTCAATGTTTATAGCCCTTGCAGGGCATGCGTTTGCAGCATCTTCCACACAGGTTCTAAGCTCTTCTCCAACTTCTCCTTCTTCAAGGGAGTCTCCTCTAAATTTCTTAGTTATTATCACTTTTCCTTCCTCATCAGCTCCAAAGACCTTTCCACAGACGTCCATACAGATTCCACAGCTAATACAAGCCTCTTGATCTATAGTTATCTTTATGGTTTTGTCAGACATAGCAAATCCCCATCTGCTCTTTTTATGAAGAAGCAAAGTATATAAATCTTTCGATGCTCCCGCCGGGATTTGAACCCGGGTTTCGAGCTCGAGAGGCTCGCATCCTTGGCCGGACTAGACTACGGGAGCCCTTTTATTAAATTCAAAAAATACCTTAAATATTTATAGTGAAACCACCATAATTTAAAAAGGTGTTAAATATGGCAAAAGCAGAACCCGTTGTTGTAAAAAGTAAAGTAAAGGCATACGCAAAAAAAGTTGGTAAAGGCGTAAGATTTCCTGACGAAGCTGTCGATGCACTCGACAAAAAGGTAAAAGCATTTATTGAGGAGCTTGTGAAGGCAGCAAAGGCATACGGAAAGAAAACCGTAAAAGCAGAGGCAATTTAAGAATTTGTTTTGTTTATTTTTTCTTTAATTCTTTACTTGGCCCCTCCCTTCTTCTCTTTGGCTTTAAGTCTAAACTTTTTGTATCCACAACGTCTACATTTTACTTTACCTGCTTTTATCTTAGCAGAACTTGCACGAATTTTAGCGTTACATCTCATACAAACATAAACATTCTCAAAGAGCCTTTTTGCAACCTCATCTGGCATCTTCTTCATAAAAACACCTTTTACAGATTATTTACTTTTTTTAAATTTAAAAAGCCTTCTCTCGAACTTCCTAACGTCACTATACTTACTCAACCAATCAACCTGATCTCCCTTAAACCTACCTTTAATGGCAGATAACATTTGGTTGATAATTTTTTCGCGTTTTTTACTTGTTGCATTTATTTGAATCACATTTTTCGAATTGTTTAACGCTTCGGCATAAATTACATCCAATAATTCTGCTTCTATATTTTCCAAAATCTTTTTTCTGAGATAACCTCTCCTTTTCAACCTTCTTGCTAGTAAACTTGGGTCCAACCTGATAACAAATGTAATATCCGAAGGGATAAAATGAGAAAGATGACCATCAATTATTAGGTTGTCCTTATTTTTAAGAAACCTTTTCATTTCTCTATTCAGTTTTTTAACATCAACTATCATCGCCTTGAAAGATTTGTCATACCCAGAAGAAAGATTTTTTTCTCTAACAAAATCTGTGATATGGATAACACTGTACCCTAACTTTTTAGATAGAAATTTAGATAAAGTAGTCTTACCTACACCCGGAGTTCCTGTTATTGATATTATCATAAGTTACTTATATTTCATTTTCTTTAAAGGTTTGATAAATTTCACATCGCTCGTATGATCCTTCTCTACAATGCTTATAATCGAAGGCTCCACATATATCTTTATAGGGACAAAGGCGAATAGGTCCATCGAAAATGCCTTCACCGACCATCTGAATCAACCTTTAAAATTTTAATCAATAAGATAACTTCATGAAGTTAAAGCTTTTATTTGTTTCACTCATCGTTGTATTACTCGTATCCTCGTCTTTATGCGTCCAAAAAGACTTAAGAAGCATAACAATAAATGGTCAAACCTATCCATTTGATTACAACCTTTTCAAGATAATCGAAATAAATGCAACCAATACGAAAGAAATCAAATCTCTGATAGATGAATATCCAAAGATATGTTTAGAATTTAATGAATCAAGTCAAGACAAAAAATACTTTGCAGTTGGTGGATTCAACCTGGTATTCAGAATAACAAGGCTCTATATATTAGAAGGAATTAAGAAAAACGTCACAGTATGCAATGAAGAACCGAAGATCGTTTTCTTAGGTCCTAATACAGGAGCTAAAGAGACATCCGTATCGCTCGTCAACAATACAATAATAGTTCAAGGTACTACACCAGACAATTTCGAAATGGCTGTAGATAGACTCTCCCTAATCGTTTTAGGAGTTGATAAAGAAAGATTAGAAGAAGAGTGGGCATTAAAAAAGTGAATATTTAACTCATTCTAGTAAAATTAAACTTATGAAACACGTGATTCCGAGATTATTCAGGGAAAGGTACGGAAAAATTCTTGGTAAGGAGAAGAATATTTTTATAGAGTATTGTCAGAAACCATTGAGAAAAAGTATAAGGATAAATGAGTTAAAAGCTGATGTAGATGATGTAATAAAAAGGTTATCATCCTATGGATGGAAGTTAGAAAAAATTCCATGGACTAAAGCCGGTTACTGGGTAAGCTATCCTGAAGGGGAACAAGTCGGAAACACATTGGAGCATTTTATGGGTTATTACTATGTCCAAGAGGCTGCATCGATGATTCCACCAATACTTCTTGATCCAGATGAGAGCGATAAGATACTAGATATGGCAGCAGCCCCGGGATCAAAAACCTCTCAACTTGCTGATACTATGAAGAACAATGGAACTATAATTGCAAACGATGTCAGTATTGAAAGAATAAAGGTATTGAGATTTAACTTGGAAAAACTTGGAGTTATGAACACAATAATATCAAGAATGGATGGACGATCATTTTCAAGATTTGAAAATAAGTTTGATGCTGTCATGCTTGATGCACCATGTTCGTCAGAAGGTATAATAAGAAAGGATTGGAAAGCTCTATCAAAATGGAGCATACGATTCATCATGGGAATGTCGTATCTTCAAAAACAACTAATAAGTGCTGCAGTTAGTGCAACAAAGAAGGGTGGTGTAATTGTTTATTCAACATGCACATTAGCACCGGAAGAAAACGAGGAAGTCATAGATTATGCAGTAAAAAATTTTGGACTAAAAGTTGAAAAGGTTAGACCAAAAGCTCTGAAATTCAGAAAGGGAATAAGAGAGTGGAAAGGTAAGAAATATGACAAAGAGGTTGAAAATGCCCTAAGAATATGGCCTCATGATAACGATACAGAAGGGTTTTTTGTTGCAAAATTAAGAAAGGTGTAAGATATGTTTAAGAAGTTGAACGAAATTGAAATATCTGGAATAATAAAATACTTAGATAAAAGGTTTGGCATAGATTCATCTGTTTTCAATAAATTCAAATTTTTTATCTCCGGAAAAAAGATATGGATAACTCCTAAATCATTAGATGAAAATTTAGTAAAGAGGGAGGAATCTGTTGGATTAATGTTTATGAGGATAGAAAAGAATGAAAGAATAAAATTATCAACAAATGCTGCACAAATTTTTGGAAGATATGCTACTAAGAATGTTGTCGAATTAAATAACCAACAATTATATGAAGCTTTAAGAGGCCTTGACATAACTGTTGATGAAGATTCAACAGAAGATGGATATGTTCTGTTAAAGTATCAGAATGATGTATTAGGTATTGGTCAAAAACGTGGTAGTTTTGTAAAAAACATGATACCAAAAGCAAGAAGAATAAAAAAATTTTAATTATTTTAAATACTGAAGATAAAACTAAATAAGGTGTCCTCATGGAAGAGATATGGACTGAGAAGTATAGACCAAAAACATTCAAGGAGATTGCTGGTCAAGAAGAAATAATAAGTCGATTAGAAGCGTTGGTAAAAAAGAAATCATTACCTCATTGCATCTTTGCCGGTCCAGCTGGCACAGGTAAAACAACCACAGCACTTGTGATCGCACGCACACTGTTCGGTGATGACTGGCAAGCAAATTTTACTGAGATGAATGCAAGTGATGAACGAGGAATTGATACGATAAGGACAAAAGTAAAGGATTTTGCCAGAACAAGGCCAATTGGTCATAATTTTAAAGTCATTTATCTCGATGAAGCAGATGCACTCACACGAGATGCGCAACAAGCATTGAGACGAACTATGGAAAAGTATTCTGACATTTGTCGCTTCATTCTCGGTGTAAATTATATTTCCAAACTAATACCACCAATCCAATCAAGAACTGCAATATTCAAGTTTAGACCTTTAGATGAAAAGTCTGTAACAAAATATCTCAAAATGATCACTAAAAAAGAGAAGCTTCATATTGACGAGAAGGCCTACAAGGCAATATTCATTACAAGTGAAGGTGATTTGAGAAGAGCAACAAACATCCTTCAGGCTGCTGCTGCACTTGGGAAGAAGATAACAGAGAAGACGATATACGAAGTTACATCTAATCCAAATCCAGACGAAGTGAAGAAGATGTTGAAACTTGCATTAGATAAGAAGTTCGAAAAGGCTCGTGAAGTTCTTATAAAACTCCTCCGTGAGCAAGGACTTGCAGGCGAGGATATCATAAAGGAGATTCATAGACAGATTTTCAATCTCGATATTGATAACGAGAAAAAAGCAAAGATGATAGAGGCAACAGGTGATTGTGAATTCAGACTAACAGAAGGGGCAAACGACCAGGTCCAGTTAGAAGCACTGTTGGCAAGGTTTATGGTTATTTGAAAATAAGGAGAATTTGTAAATTAGTAAACTTTTAAACATACTTTTTTGCAACTTCATAAATCATTTCTCTAACAGCCCTTCTTACACCCTCAGAATAAGATCCAATTTCCCCTAATTCTTTCAATCTTTTCAATGCTTCTTTCGCTTCTTTATTGACTCTAACAGTCACTTTAATTGTCTTATCCATCTCCAAAATATGGGAAGAAACTCTTAAATATGCCGGAGGGGGGACTTGAACCCCCGACCTCTACGTTTCTCAGTCCTTTCATCTCCCAAGGGGATCAACGCTCATACGAACGTATGAGCGTAGCGCTCTAACCACTGAGCTACTCCGGCTTCAACATAATTTTATCGTTAAAGGTTTTTAAGATTCATATTCATAACTTCTTAATATGGAATTCAAGCTCGTAAAGGAGGGGAAAGTTGAAGTAATGGTCCCTAATGTAAAACTACCGGAAGATGGAAGAGCTTATGGTTTTTACAATCCAAGAATGTCCTTCGATCGAAATATTTCCGTTACCGTAGTGAAGACATTCGCCAAGATATTTAAAGAAAAATTAGGAAAACTTCCGAGGGTGTGTGATCTTTTAACAGCTACTGGCATAAGGGGCATAAGGTATGCTAAAGAAGCCAAACTTTCTGATGTCACAATAAATGACGTTAATGAAAAGGCGATTGAACTTGCAAAAAAGAATGTTGAAGGAAATCAGGTTAAGATCCAAGTTAAGAATATAGATGGGTCAAAACTTCTTCTCAAAGAGAAGTTTGATATAATAGATATAGATCCTTTTGGCTCTCCTTTTCAATTCATAGATCCAGCTGCAAGATCGTTAGAAAAATTTTCACTTCTTTGCGTAACGGCTACGGACCTTCCTGTTTTGTTTGGAATATACCCTAAAACATGCTACAGACGGTATAGTCTAAAAAGTAAGAGATGCCAGTTTGAAAATGAGCTTGGTCTAAGAATTCTTGTAAGTTATATTATTCGAGAACTTGCAAAATACGAGCTTGCATTTAAACCAGTCCTTTCATATGCCAGAAAACATTGGATGAGAATTTATGGGATTGTTGAAAAATCGTCAACAAAGACGGATCAAATTCTTAAGGAATTCAAACATCTTATGATAGATGATTTCGAAGTCGGAAATGTTTATATGGGAAATCTTCAACAAGAATTTTTTGTCAAGTCAGTACTAGAAGATATGAAAAAGAGAGACTATGCTTTAGAAACAAGGATGTTAGAAATAATAAAATCAGAATTAGATATTCCCTTTTACTATGATTTGACATGGGTGTCAAAACATTATAAGAAAAAAATACCCAAAGTAGAAAGCATAGTAGAAAATCTTAATAAAAATGGTTTCAAGGCTTCAAGAACGCACTTTTCGCCGACGGGAATAAAAGCAAATGTTGAATTGAATGATTTACTAAGGTTACTAGATTAAATATCCACGATAACTTGCGCTGTCCAGATTCCGTTCTCTCGCTTAACTTCCATTTTGTGATAGGTCGGGGCCTTCACTTCTGTAAGTATTTCATGCTTATCTTCATTGAAACTTTCCCCATATGCTTTTCCACTAACGGTAAAATTTTTTTCATCGACCTTTATATTGAACTTAGATAGAAATAGAGATTCTGTATCTATAAAAAATAGGAGCTCATTGATCCATTCAAATATCAGAGATTTCAAATCATTTGCTTTTACATTTATTTCTCTTTCTTCTATTGGTTCTATTTTACCATTTAACATAATCTTATTTATTGCAAGAGCTACGCTCTCAAGAAGCTCCTCTAATGTTTTACCATATGCCTTAAAGCAAACATCTGCTGTAGTTATATCCAAAAATTCAAATTTTTTCATAATATTACTCTAAGATGAATCAATTTAATCTTTAAAACCTTTTTAAGCAAAATAGTCAAAATATTAATACGAGGCGATAAGATGGGAAAGGCACCATACAGGCGAATATACAAACATTCAAGCTCAAGAGGATCAGAGAGATATGTTGAGTGTGCATACTGTCATAAGAAGGTTCCTAAATATAAGGCTTTCGTAAAATATGTTGGATTTAGAATTACAGATCCTGTGCTAAAGAAGCAAATAAAATCGATGGGTTCTTACAAAAAAATATATGTTTGTCCATCTTGCGCCAGATTTAGAGGCATAATTCAGCCCGGAAAATCGAGAAAGAGCCGAAGAGTGAGTTCTAATGTTTAAAAATATTATTTCTCTCCTCCGGAAGAGGAGAAATAATGAGACTAAAATATCCTTTCAAAGCAAGACAAGAGCTGGTCAACTTCTTGAAATAATGAAAAAGGGAGGAGGAATAAAAGGGAAGGAAGATAAAAAATTGCTCTCACTAAATCTAAAGGGGGGAAAGACAAAGTATCCAAAATTTCAAATATTTCCGAAGAAAAAGCTTATAGTCATTTCTGGTACAAATCCAAGATATCCATTAATAGATCCATACGCATTTGCATGGATAAGAAAGGATCCCATAACAAAGGTGTATGTGTACAACGTCCTTGAACCAGTTCTCACAGAAAGTGATAAAAAAATTCTTGAACGGCTGAAAAATGGTCTGATTGAGGTAATAGACATTCCATTAACAAAGGTTAAAAACGAGGATAAACTGTTAGAGTTTTTAGAAGAAAAGGTTCAAATGCTCCTAGAAGCATACGACATAACTTTACCACCAAATAAGTATCTCAACATCATGTATTATATCTATAGAGATTTCGTAGGTCTAAATGAAATAGAACCAATAATGCACGATCCCTATGTCGAGGATTTCGGTGTAGATGGTGTCGGTGTTCCACTTTATGTAATTCATCAGAAGTTCGGATCTCTAAAAACAAACATAGTATTTAACAATGAGGAAAAGTTAAGGGATTTCGTAATCAAACTAGCAGAGAGATCTGATAGATACATAAGCTATGCAGAACCTCTGCTCGATGGAACGTTAGCAGATGGGAGCAGAGTTCAGGCAACATTGGCAAGTGATGTTACAACGCGCGGTCCGACATTTACAATTAGAAAGTTCCGTTCAGAACCTTTCACACCTGTTGATATGATCATGCTAAAAACAGCCTCATCGGAGTTAATGGCTTATCTTTGGTACACCATAGAGCTTAGAAAGAATATATTGATATGTGGAGGTACATCAACAGGTAAAACAAGTTTTCTCAATGCAATATCTTTATTCATACCAATAGAAAGTAAGATTGTGAGTATAGAGGACACACGTGAAATTTCTCTCCCACACGAGCACTGGATTCCAGGATTAGCAAGACCTAGCTTTACAGGAACGAAAATAGGAGAAGTAAGTATGTTTGATCTACTAAGAGAAAGCTTTCGACAGAACCCAGACTATTTGATTGTTGGCGAAGTTCGAGGTAAGGAGGCATACGTCATGTTTCAGGGAATGGCCTCTGGTCACCCTTCATTCTCTACAATGCACGCCGCAAGTTTAGATGACGTAATTAAAAGATTGCGTTCACCACCTATTGAACTTTCCCCGTCATTGATAGAAACGTTAGACATAGTCATAGTGATGATTCATGCAAAACAGTTCGGAAAGTCCATGAGAAGAGTGAAAGAGATTATGGAAATTCAATCAATAAATCCAGATACTGGAGAAGTTGATTCAGTAAAAGCGTTCGGATGGATACCTGCTGATGATCAAATAGAATACAAGGGTTATTCGTGGGTTCTAAACAAGATATCCATCGATGAAGGTGTTCCCATGAGAAAAGTTCTTTCAGAAATATCTCTTCGGAAGAAGGTTCTTGAATGGCTTGTTGAAAGGGGGATAAGAGATTTGAACAGCGTTTCAAAGTACATCGTAATGTATCAAACAGATAGAGAAAGATTATTAAAACTAATAGAGAAAAAATAATCACTTTTCTTTGACTAAAATCTTTACTCCCTTCTCTGATTTCCCTTTCTCGAAAACTAAGGTGTGTGTTCCTTCACCGAGAGTAAGGTTACCTACGATATCTACTGAAGGATATTTTAATTTAACCAATACGGGATACTTATGTTTGAATTCTATTGAAGAAAGTGGAGTATATGCTATTGATCCTATTGATCCATAACTATTTGAGATTGCAGAGCAACTTCCATTGACTAGAGCTATGATCAGATGGTTTCCTTCATAGTATTGTGATATTTTCATCTTATTTTCCGTATCCTGTGAGAGAGATGCTGAATCAAACTTTGAACCGGTAAATATCATTGCAGCAGCTGGTTGTCCACCTTCGACTGAATCATAGGAGCAAGTATAATATTTTGAAAGTTGTGACTTGGAATAAACTCCCATTCCTTCTTCACCAACCATACCTGTGTCTCCAGATATTCCATTTATATCAAAGTCCATTTCGACCGTGACCTTTTCTATAGTTGTATTAAGAATCACAACAACAGAGTTAATCTCTTCGGTATTGCTATATCTATCAATTCCTCTAAATCTTACGTAGCTCTTTCCATTTGTTGTAATTTCTATAGGATTTTCATAGGTTATAGAAGGAATGCATGTGTTATCTCTGTCAACGCAGTACTTTATTTCCTTACATCCAGATTTATCATCACTACAGAACAATGAAACCTTCACATACTTACTTCTAACCTCTGTATTAAACGAATATACATCACCATAATCATCTTCACCAACTGTCCATGTTGTTGGGGCCGCTTTATCATACTTCAAGCTTAGTGGATAGTAGTCAATATTCGGACCGTTTGAATTCAGTTGATAACTCGAATCACATATCCCATCTCCATCTGCATCCGTACAGGTGTCGGAGAATCCTGTTCCATCAGGTTTGCCCCAGTAGTTACCACCCATGTAAGGACCACCTACTTTACTCTTTGAAAACATCTTGTTTTGATTCCATACATTATGGTAAACTGTTCCAGCAAAGTAGAGGTTATTAGTATTGTTAAAGAGGTTGTTATAGAATTTGTTCGGTGCTGTGTCACCTGCATAGTACATATAGACGGCTTTATTAGAGTTCCCTTCAAATTTACAGTTCGTTATCGTATTGTTGTTAGACCTGTACATTCGAAGGCCCATATAGTTAGAATTAAACGTTGTATTGGAGATTATGTTGTTATTACAACGATAGTACATCCTCATTCCCCAACCAGCTGAGGAGGTTATCGTGGAGTCTTTTATGATATTGTTATCGGAATAATACCACAAGTAAAGTCCATATCTCATATCCATGAGATGAAGATTTGTAAAGTTAGAATAATCCGTTCCGATTATCCAAATGCCGTTTCGATCAGCACTATTATCTATAGTCACATTATCTATAACTGAATGATCGGCATTACAAAGTATTATTTCACTTACATTATTGTTCCAGTTTGATATGTGAGCCGGTTTATTTCCATAGAATATTATCGGTTTATTTTCACTTCCTATTACATTTTCAAATGTCGCGCTACAACCAGCTGTGCTATCACTGGTATAATAAAGAAGGTCCCAACCACC
>Ga0190314_1000404_pt1 | contig 15224 bp, 14 predicted proteins | sample 4870071112_MG_FD_165055 | JGI IMG/M metagenome (GOLD analysis project Ga0190314, IMG submission 165055) | Hydrothermal vent sediment bacterial communities from Southern Trench, Guaymas Basin, Mexico - 4870-07-11-12_MG | ecosystem: Environmental > Aquatic > Marine > Hydrothermal vents > Sediment ...
CGATGCGGAGCAGCTTCAGGAATGGGTGTGATATGGCGATGTTTTCTAGATTTAACGAAAGTTTTAAAAAGAAAGAATGCATAAGCCGGTTTAGGTGAGATAAATGGAAAATACAACGCCCCCCCCCCAGCATCTAGATTCAAAAACAAATAAGAGTAAGACAATGGTTATTGGGGTCATTGTTCTTGTGCTTATTGTTGTTTTTGGGTGTTTATTGGTTGGTCTGATTGGAAACTCGAATGATGGAAACATTCAAATTAAAATAATATATTCAGGTTCATGGAGTGGTTCTATAGGAGACGACTCAGGCCAGAGGTCTGTAGATGGAAGAGGAACACAGGTTTTTGATATGAAAGGAGGAACTGTGGTAGCTGTGATACAAAAAATGGATTCTGGAGGTACATTAACCGTTCAAATACTCCAAGATGGAAAAGTAATAGAAACGCAGAGCACTAGCGCAGAGTATGGGGTTGTGAGTGTATCACACACATTTTAATCAATATTAATGTGGTGTTTCATCACACAGAGATACATCACATCTCCCTCCGGCATGTCCGTCAGATACCCTTTCTCCCTTCTCCTGAGATATGTGTCGTTCAGTTCCACCTCTCCGAAATCCGGGTTTTCGGAAAGAAAGCGCTCCACCACCGCCACGGTCTCCTCCGGAGTGAATGAGCAGACACAATATACCAGATATCCGTTCTCATTCAGATGCTCCTTAGCCTCGTTGAGTATGGAGAACTGAACATCGGGAAAATCGCCGACATCAACGGTGTATTTTGCCTCCGGATTGCGGCGGGCCGAACCCACGCCTGTGCATGGAGCATCCACGAATACAACATCATATTTCCCTTCCGGAGCGTCCGGAACCTCGATATCTACCGAATACTGGCCTGCTCTTCTTCCGAGTATGTCTCTTTTCTTCGGGTCTGTGTCCCATGCGCTTATCTTCCCTTCATTCCTTCGGAATGATGCCATGGATATCGTCTTCACACCGTTTCCGGCGCAGTAATCCAGTATGCTCTCTCCAAGGCCTGATGTGATTTGCGCGATAAGCTGGCTGGACTCGTCCTGCACCTGTGCCATCCCTTCCTTCACGGCGGTGGAATACCTTGCCCTTGAATCCGTTATTATAGCGCTCTCCACAACCGAATTTTCGGCCTTCAAGCCCTCGCTCTCAAGGGATTCGATGACTTCTTCTTTTGTCGCTTTATTGTAGTTCACGCAGAGGACCGTTTCAGGCTCCCTGTTCAGGTATTCCCTGAGTTCCGGGAACTCCGAATCGATGAGTTCTGCCATATAGGGTGAGAATGAGTACCGAATCTCCGTGTATCTGTCCTCAGACACGGCATTCTCAGCGCTCTCCCAGTCCTGTGGGCTTCTGGCAAGACGGACATATGTTTCCACCTTCTGAGGAAGTGAATAATGCTCTATCACGAAGTCGTACCATTTCTTCCAGCGCACAACGCTGTGCACTATCTCCGCAACCTCCTCTCTTTCCTCGAGGCTGAGGCCGGATTTCGGGAGGATGTCCCGCATTCTGGCTGCCATGTTTCCCTTTCTGAGCCATCTTTCGATGACCTCTTCCGCCGTACGGGTGATGGAAGGCACGGGGAGCGATAGACGGACACTTATTAAAGGGTTGAGCGAAAGGTTTAATAACAATAATGACAGTTATACTAACCATGATTATCGAAAGGCCCGCCGAGATAAAGCGGTTGAAAGGAAAGCATTGGATGCTGATATACGGCAGGAGAAAGACCGGAAAGACGTTTCTGGTGGAGAACTATCTGAAATATGATGAGATGTTCTTCGTCAACAGGGACGGAAGCATACTTGACAAGAGCACATGGGAATCCATGGGCTATGACAGCTTTCGCAGGCTCCTGAGAGCATATCTCGATTCCGGGAAGACGGTGGTCGTGGATGAATTCCACAGACTGGGTTCCGGATTCACGGATATGGTCCACGCACTTCCGCAATCCGGGAGGCTTGTTCTGGTATCTTCCACGCTGCACACTGCGGGAACCATGATGAACAGCGGTTCGCCTCTTCTTGGAAAGCTCTCCGAGATGAAGGTCCCGCTGATAAGTCTGGGAGATTCCCTGCTGGCCCTTGAAGGGCGAGAAAAAGACCCGAAAAAGATGCTTGAGAAGGCCGTCATGATGAGAGAGCCGATACTCATAAAGATGATGGAGGGCAGAGAGATATATGAGGTCGTCGAGAGCTTTTCGATGACGGTTTCGGCACTGACCGGTGAGGTCTTCTCCGAAGAGGACCGAAAGATGACCCGGAGATATGAGGCGGTAATAAGGGCGGTGGCCTCCGGTAAGTCCGGCTCCGGAGAGATAAGTTCGTTCCTTTATTCCCGGGGCCTTCTTAGCAAAGAGGACCCGAGTCTGGTACAGCAATACATGAACAATCTGGTGGACATGGGAATTCTCAGAAAACTCCCGGTCTGGGGCAGGAGAAGAACCGTATATGAGCATGTATCCCCCCTCTCATGGCTCTTTTACAGCATGGATGAAAGGTACGGCATAGGAGAAAGGACCGTTTCACCCCGGGAATCCGAAGCTTATGTCAGGGAGCTCATGCCCCACATCGTTGAGGCCGAGGTAAGAGAGTTCATGTCGCATCTGTTCGATATGAGGGCTTACATCCATCAGGACCCGGATTGCGAAACTGACGGCATCTTTGTCAGGTTCAAAAGGCCGGACTTCGTGCTTGAGGTCAAATGGAAGGAAAATCCGGATAGTAAAGATGTTCTGAAGATGGAGAAAAAAACCGAAAAACTCGGTCTGAAAGGCATAATGGTCGTTCCGAATAAGGCCGGACTGAAATCGGATATCGTAGAGATAATGGACATCGGTGACCTTATGAAAATATACCGGAAAAAATTGCTCTAAACGATCTTCCACTCGAAACCGAGCGCGTCGTCCATATCCAGTATGTCCTTCCACTCATCCTGACACGAGCACGAAAGCCCCTCGAAAACGGAAAGGTCCTGCGTCAGCGAGAACTTCTCTATGGCCGCCAGTACTTCTTTGTCGCATTTACCGCAGTTGTGCGCTCCCCTCCGGAGCCCTCCGGCGGTTGGCCATGAAACCAGACTGACGTCACCTATCTCCGGCTTCGTCGCCTTTATCACATCTATGACGGACCAGAGCCACGGCGGCCTGTATTCGCCCCGTTTCCAGAGCCGGTTCACAAGTGTGTGGGATTGAATGTTTATCGGGTTCAGAGATATCTCAGCGGAATACTTCGCAGCGAAAAGAACGGACTTCTTCGCATCCTCTATCGCCTCTTTTTCCGTCATAAAAGGCGGTTTCAATAGGAGATATGTTTTGAGAGCTATTCCCATCTCCTTCATCAGCTCAGCAGCGCGCACATAGTCCTTCACACGGAAGGATTTGTTCACATTCTTCTCAAGGACATCGTCGGAAGCGCTCTCCAGACCTATGGCTATCTCAAGGTTGTCCTGCTTCAAAGGCTCAAGTATGCTTTCGATAACGAACTCGGGCAGGGATTCTATAATCAGGCGGTCTGCACCCTCAAACACTCTTATTATCCTCACCTGCATCCCGGGGCTTATCTCGTTGGGGTCAAGGAAACTTCCGGATGTGAATATCTTCACCACTCTCTCGCCCCTGTACTTTTTCAGAGCCTTCTCAAGCTGTATCTCCATGTTCTCATCGCTGACCGGCTCCATTCTGGCATCGTTGATGTAGCCGCACATGGTGCACCCTGAATTCAGTGCCCAGTAACAGCCCCTTGTCCGAAGTATCAACACGAAAGCGTCAACTATCTCGCCATCCACCGTGCCCTTTTCCGTCCACATTGCAATAGGCTTTGTCTCATCGAATTCCCTCGGTTTCTCAGGCCTCAGCGACCTGACCAGATTCCGCAGGCCCGATGCCTCCTCTTCATTCTCATTTTTAACGGACATCCTGCAGACCATGAGCTTTTCTGATATATATTGTTCTTGTAAGGGAGAACGGTGGACGGTGCATTTCATCGGATTTCGTGAATTTTCGTTCGGTTCCGTCACCCCTTCTGCAAAGTGAATATATAGGGAATGCTGCTTTTGCAGGCATATCCCACGGGGCGTACTATGCGGGAAAAAAGTGATTCGAAGGGTCTACCCAACGGAAAATCGAGGTTGAGGCTCCTCCCAGCCGTGTTCCTCTCGATAATACTTGCGGTGCTGGCCTTCACCATACCTGCGGAGGGCCTTGACAGCAACATGAGGGGGGCATTGGCGGTCTTCATGGTAGCGGCTGTTCTCTGGATATCCGAAGCGATACCCCTGTATCTGACATCCTTTGTCATAGTCCTTATGGAAGTGATGTTGATCGACAAGGGTGTGTTCTCCGCTTCCGATGCCCTTCAGCCATTTTTCAACACATTGATAGCCCTCTTCTTCGGAGGCTTCGTTCTATCCATCGGACTCAACAAGTACGGCTTGGATGCTAAAATGGCGCGATACATACTTTCCAAGGCAGGGAAAAGCCCGGGCAAGATTCTCATAGGAATGATGGGTATGACGGCCTTTCTTTCCATGTGGATGTCCAATACCGCCACCACCGCCCTGATGATGGCCATGGCACTTCCGATATACCGCGCCATACCTCCCGGAAACAGGTTCAAAAAAGCTCTTGTTCTGGGAATTCCTTTTGCGGCCAACATAGGCGGCATGGGCACACCTATCGGAACACCTCCCAATGCGATAATAATCAACGAACTGGCCGAGGGGGGGTATAACATAACTTTCTTTCAGTGGATGATGATGACGGTCCCTGTTATGCTGGTACTTCTCGCCATATCCTTTGTCATACTCTTCTATGCGTTCAGGCCGGAAAAGAACGATCTTCCGGTGGAAGACATAAGCTGTGAGGGCATTCGTAGCATGGATGGAAAACAGTTCTATGTGCTCGGCATATTCGTGCTTACCGCGGTACTCTGGCTGTTTTCGTCCACAAAGGATGTCAAAAACCTGTTCCAGTCGTCGGGAATAATCGCACTGATACCCGTTATAGCATTCTTCGGTGCCGGAATACTGGACAAAAGAGACCTCAGAAAAGTCAACTGGGATGTTCTTCTCCTGATGGGCGGCGGCATGTCTCTGGGCTCGGCGGTGAAAGCTACCAGTCTTGACATATGGATAATGGGGCATATCGACCACAGCTCCATGAGCTTCTTCGTTCTTGTGCTTGTATTCGCGCTGGCGGCCATTCTCCTCTCCACATTCATGAGCAATACATCCACGGCGGCGCTCATGGCTCCGATAGTACTCACCGTGGCGGTTCTGAGTTCGAATCCGATAGGTATGATGGTCGCGCTCGCTCTGGCCTGTTCCATGGCAATGGCGCTCCCTGTTAGCACCCCACCCAATGCGATCGCATATGGAACGGAGGAAGTCGAAGTGAAGGACATGATGATCTACGGGAGCCTGATAGGTGCGCTCGGTGTGCTCGTCATCCTTATATTCCTCGCATTCTGATGCCCTACTCCCTTATTTTCTCGAATACCAGTGAATACACCATCCCGCCGTAGAACTCGCTTCTTTCTATTATCCTTGCCCGGTCACGGAGTGCCGATTCCACATCCCTGTCGAAATGCGTCCTTCCGAAGAGCCTAGCAACAGGGGTTATGAGGGTATGCATGACCTTTGCCCATCCTTTCTTCGGCTTTCCCGTGTCCAGTATGACCCCTCTGCCGTGTACTGCCAGAACTCTGAGCATCTCGTCCATGGCCTTCTCGTATCCCGGAATTGTCGTGAGCGAGAATGTGCTTATCACCCTGTCAATGCTGTCGTCCTTGAAGGGGAGGGCCTCGACATCGCCCCGGATTATCATGTGATCTCCCATTCCCTCCATCCTCCCGACCGCTTTAAGAAGCATGTTTCTGGATATGTCTATTCCGATGACCGACTTCGGACTTTTCTCGGCTATCCACGGAAGGATCAGTCCTGTTCCGGTGGCTATGTCCAGCACCACGGAGTCATCATCAATATCGAGCAAATCTATGGCGTGTTTCCTCCATTTCTTTTCCGCCGAGCCGAGACCCGGAAATGTGTCCAGAAAATCATAGAAAAGGCTGAACCTGTCGTACCTCTTCTCCACCTTGTCCCTCATTTCACCACCCGAAGACCATTCCGAATATCGGGTTTCCGGTCAGTATGATCGCACCTATCATGTATCCGAGTATCGCTCCGGTGTTGAGCGGCGGCAGGCCTGCGTGTGCCTTTCCCTTGAAAACGAAGTGAAGAAGCAGGAGATAGCCCATGAATGCCCCTATTATTGAGAATGTAGCCATCCCGAAGGCTATGTCCATCGGCGCTCCGGAGTTAAGGAATACCGATGCGGGAAGTATTCCTGGTATGATTATGTCTCCCAGCCCCATGAACATGGCATCCCTTTCCCCGCTGCTCCCCCTGTCCTCTTTCCTTATCTTTATCGTGTCGTCCACGAATGAGTAGTTCTTCTCCTTGGGAGCCACCATGACTATGGGAAGTTTCGTTTCAAGAACCGCGTCCGCAAGGTCCAGCATGTGCTTCGTGCGATAGACGGATATGAAGTCATACACCGCCATGACGATGAGAAGTATTATTGTGGGGAGAATACCGAAGGACAAGCCGAGAACGGCTATTATGCCGGCACCCATTATCACACCTGCGATGTCTATCACATACCATTCGGGCTTTATGTAGAGCGCTCCGGACACAAGGGTCGCAAGAATCACGGATAATATCATCGGTATGTCCGTGAATCCGAGAATGTATGGAAAATAAGGGAGTATCGTGTAAATCACAGGGTACATCACAAAGACTATGGTTCCCCAGACGGATGCTATCATGAACCATTGTATGAGTACCTCCAGTCCTTTTTTTGCCAGAAAGAGCATGACCGCGGTCATTATCAATACTATAACGACATAGTATATCGGGTTCATCACATTGTTCGGGTCCCCGAAAGCCCTGTATTCTTCGGGATACAGAGGTATTATGAGGAGCGCGAGGAACTGCGCTACAAGGAAACTTATGGCCATTATGATGGCTGGCCTGTATGCCGGCTTAGGCATGGGACCTCCTCAGAAATCCCTTGTGAGCATGAAGTCCACGGCCCATCTTATATGCTCCCTAGGTTCTCCTTTAAGGAAGTCCATCCTTGTGTTCAGCGCATCCAGAGCCTTTTCCGCCCATTTCTTCGCCTCGCTGTGCCCGTGTTCCAGCGACCCGTACTTCTCCATAAGTCCAATTACAAGGTCTATATCATCCTTTCCTATCTCGTCCCTCGGTTTCTCCAGAACATCTATGACCTTCCTTCTATCGCTTTCATCGGCGTGGTTCAGCAGGTGTATGAGTATCAGAGAGCGCTTTCCTTCCTTTATGTCGCCACCCCTCTCTTTCAGCCCTCTGAAATCGCTTTCGAGGTCCAGAAGGTCGTCCCTTATCTGGAAGGCCCTGCCGAGATAGGTTCCGAACTCGGATATTGTTGATAGTATGTCCTCATCCGCTCCTGCAAGTATCGCGCCAAGCCTCATAGGGCCCGCAAGGCTGTAATATGAGGTCTTTCCGTCTATGATGTAGTATGCATCATCTTCGGTGAGGTCGTATCGCCTCTGCTGTATCCAGAGCATTTCAGCGGTCTGTCCGAGCGTTGTCCTCTGGAGCATCGCATAGAACTCATCCATTATGCGGAGCGCTGTTTCATTGTCCAGTATATCGAAGTTGTCCCTGAGCATCCTCCACATTATCAGATGAAGGGAGTCTCCTGCATTTATGGCCAGCTCAGGCCCATATATGTGATGAAGGGCTGGCTTTCCGCGTCTTCTATCCGAGCAGTCCTGCCAGTCGTCGTGTATAAGTATCCAGTCTTCGGAGGTCTGCATGGCAGCAGCCGTCCTTATCACATTATCAAGCGGAACTTCCATGGCCTCTGCGGTCAGGCATAACAGGCTCGGCCTCGTGTATTTACCCTTTCTCTTCGGGTAATCCGTGACCATCTCCCAGTGCTTCTCCTCAACCACCTCATTCTTCAGGTCGGAAACACCCGGTATCTCATGGTAGAAATAGGACTCTATCTCATTCCATATGGGTTCTCTGTATTTCAGAAGGACGGCCTCGAATATGTGGTGCTTTTCATCGCATTTCGGGCATTCGTACCATGTAACCATATCCAGTATCTCGCTCTTCTCCATTGGTTTCATCTCAGTTCCGCATTTCGGGCACTTCATATTCAGACCTCCATCTGCTCGAACCATTCCCTGAGCCTTCCGTGGAGTATCACCCGGGTGTTCTTCATCGTATAGACATTCCTTGCGCCCACAAGGAACATCGCGACCTTCAGCTGATGAATGATATCCTCAAGCTTCTCGGTTACCGCTTCCGGAGACTCCGATGCCGGTTTAAGAAGCTCTCCGGCTATTCCAACGGCGCTCGCCCCAAGTGCAAGTGCCTTTGCGGCATCCAGACCGTTCCTTATGCCTCCTGTTGCTATGACAGGGGTTCCGACCGAGGCCTCCAGCACCGATGCCGGCGTGGGTATTCCCCAGTCCCAGAATATGTCGCCCAGTTCCGCCTTCCGATTGTCTCCGCGCGCTTCAGCCCTGTATTTCTCAACGGCTGCGAAGGATGTGCCGCCCATTCCGCCGACATCTATTCCCATGACGCCTGCCCTCTTGAGCTTCAGGGCCATTCCTCTGGATATTCCGGCCCCTGTCTCCTTAACGATTATCGGGAATCCCTTAGCAAGGCTGCTTATCGCCGATAGAAGGCCTTCCGCCCTCATGTCCCCTTCGGGCTGCACCGCTTCCTGGAGGAAATTGAGATGCACCGCGAGTATGTCAGCATCCAGCATTATCATCAACTTCTCAAGCTGCTTCCTGTTCAATCCCGAGGACCTTTTCTGGTCAATCAGCTGGGGTGCTCCGATATTGCCGAACAGAAGAGGGACCTTGTGCTCTTTGACCACGCTGTATGTGTCCGCAAGGCTTCGGTCAACAAGATACGGCCTCTGGCTTCCGACACCCATTCCGATACCCAGTTTCTCCGCTGCTATGGCGAGGTTCTCGTTTATCCTCTTTCCGAGCTGAGTGCCTCCTGTCATAGCGGATATGATTATCGGTGCTTTCAGTTCGACCCCGAAGAGTTCGGTCCTCAGGTCTATGGCATCAAAATCCACCTCGGGGAGCGCTCTGTGAACCATATCAAGGTCATCCCACGGGTTATGGTGGGCCTTCGTGTCCTTTCCGAGGCATATCTCGATGTGCTCGTTCTTGCGCTTCTCAATCATCTTTCTTCCACCTTATTATGGTACCCGGTACTCTTTCGCCTTTAATAGCCTTTTCCAAACGCCCTTCGACCAGACCGTTCACCACCAGAACCTCGACTCCTTTCTTCGCTATCGCAAGGCCGTCAGCAATCTTCTGAGCCATTCCGCCTGTGGTGTCGGTATACATCAACTCAGTAAGAACCTGCTTGTCCGGGTGTATCTCCTCAAGGAGTTCCGCACCCGGCTCGGAAGGCGGCCTGTCGTATATTCCATCCACATCAGTGGCGAATATGGCCCTTTCAACCCCTTCTATGCCTGCCAGTTCCCTCATTATGTGGTCTCCGGAGCATATCGCGAATATGCGCTTTGTGTCGGGCACCATGTCCCCGAAACTGACAGGTGTCAGGCCCATTCCGGAATACATCTCAAATAACTGTGTGGGAAAATGGGAAAGGCTGCCCGCCTCATATATAGCAATGCTGGAAGGAGGTATGGATATCGGGTTCAATCCGGCGTCAATCATGGCATTCATCACCATCAGGTTGAGTTCCCTCATGTCGCGGTGAACCTTTGACAGGTATTCCATCTGCCATTCTCCGATGAAGCCCTCGTTCAGCTTTCCTTCCTTTGCGAGGTGATGCCCGTAGGAGCCTGCACCGTGAACGACCATCAGCTTCTCGCCTGAGGCCGCCATCTCGTGGACAAGGCGCTCCATAATGCCCTTTCTCGGCCTTTTCACCTTCTTCTTGTCGGTTATCAGGCTGCCTCCGAGCTTGATTATCTGCATGGGTGGGTAATAGGGAGTAGTTTTATTAGTTTTGCACGGCCACCGATGTTTGGATGTATACTGCCCCATCTTTAGTTCTATATGTACTCCATGCTGATGTCCATTATATCCTTGGATGCTGAATCATCAGAAATAGTGGCTGTTTTATTGATATAAAGTATGGAACCGCCGTCACATTCCCATGTTGGAGAACCTACAAAAATACCTGCCCAGAATGTCCCATATATGCTTCCTTTCCTCACCATATAACCTATCGGGTCTGCTAATGCATCATCATGTGAATAGAAAATGTTATCATTGGCATCAAATGCATACCAATGGTCGTTGGCATCCACGGGGGTTTTAATATATACTTCTGTCCACTGGTGATAGGATAGACCGTATGTTTCGTTGACTATCCCCTGCACTACTCTAGAGGCGATGCCTACAGATCTGAGTAGTGCGACCATCATGTTTGCATAATCCAAGCATTGCCCCTCAATCAAAGGCTTTTCTATACCGTCTCTTGCTTTAGATATATCTTGTAGAGATATGTCGGAAAGCATTTGAGGGACACTGAATCTTCCATCTGGATGTCTATAATAGATTATGTTTGATACTGCCCACATTGTTTTATTGGACGCATCGAAATCGTTACTTTCACCATTATTTATTTCCATAGATATTTTGAAAATATGCTCCTCAAACTGATTGTATTCATAAATTCTTTCTTTGAATATCAAGTTTCCTATTCCTCCTCCAACGCTTGAATAAGGGAGCGTCTGGTTCGGACCGTATTTAAAATGATCTGGATATGCGATGCCTTTTGTGTCTCGGTCGCCTGTTTCATCATATGCATATGCTTTTATCTCTGAGAGACTTAAATCCTTGTCGAAAGGGTTGAAGATTACATATAATGTCATGTTTCTCTCCCACGGATTTCCGTCACAAAGTGAAAGAGATATATTATAGATGCCAATCGGACCATCTTTATCGATATGAATGGTCCACGAACCCAGACCAGTTCTCACCACTTTGAGTGGCTCTAGATTGTCGCGTGTTTTTTGTACAGATATTTCGGAGAACGGTGCTCCGTGAACAGTAAAAAAGGTTCCTCTTCTCAGTACAATGTCATCAAAGGAGATACTCCCGTTTATCCAGCAGTAATACTCCTCAGTAAAAAAATAATCTCTATATCTGACATACATATCTGGTATTAGTGGATCTGTACCATATTCTTCTTCCTCTCTGTCTGTCAATCCGTCTCCATCAGAATCTGACATCGAAAACAATGATTGGGTGGATAAATGATTCCCCCTTGCTTCTGCAATAATCGCCGAAGAAGGCATCACAAATACGATTGCCAAAAGGATTGCTAACCATCTTCTTCCTCTGATTCTTTCTTTGCTCTCCAGACCATGCATGATTTTCCACCTGCTGAGAATGAAATGGCTCCTATATATGTAGTTTTGCACGGCCGCTATTCGGATGGATTGACAGTATCGAGACCTTCCTTCGCAGCAGCGGTAAGAAGTTCTCGGTCGGCGGATATCATGGCGACATCCTCGGATGTGTGCTTCTTCAGGAAAAGGGCTGTGGCCAGATGTATGCTGTCCAGCGTCTTCAGGCCGTGGTTTATTATGAGTTTCATAGCCGATTCCATTATCTCCTCTTCGAGGGCCACTATTGAGAGATTGTCCCTCATATCCTGAAGAATCCTTGCCACAATCGCCTCGTAATTTCCTTTCAATTCCTTTCTGCGCCTCGTGAATGCCGAGATCGTTTCCATCAGGCAGACATATGCCACCGCTCCCTTCTTCTCACCCGAAAGAACCTCCGAGAACATCTGCATCGCCCTATCGCTTCCTTCCTCCCTGTGATAGACCTTGACTATCGCGGATGTGTCCCAGTAATATATCACGCTCTCACTCCCTGCTGTTTATGACATCCTCGGAAAGGTTTCCTTCTATTCCGGACGTTGCCCCCTGTATGTCCTTCAGGGCGGATACCTTTAGAGAAGCGATTATTCTGGTCAGCATCTCCTTTATCCGCTCCTCCCTCATTCGATAGACGCTTTCGCCTATCAGACCGTTCAGGTCCGCATAGCCCTCTCCTGTAAGGGTTTCCATGTATATCACTACGAGTTCTTTTTATTTAAGGCTTTTCGCCATCATTTCAGGTCTTCCCTTATACTCCCGTCAGGCAGCATATTGTCCGGGTGGTATTCCCCGTTCTCCTCCATCCGATAGCGCTCGCATTCCGGCCATTTCTCGCCAAGGCAATATTCCTTAACCCATTTATCCTCGAGTTTCCCTTCCTCGGTGAATCTACGAACAGGGCAGCAGCAATACCATTTGCAGGTCATAACCCATCAAAACCCGTGTAGACACGGAGGCGTTCGGCTGGAATGAATGATGCTGGACGGAATTGTTCCAATCGGTATCAATGCGAATTCGGGCTTTGGAAAGTTATAAATAGTAAACTATCACTTCAGGAATGATTCACATGAAGAATGATTTCATTGACAGGAAAACGGAACTGAGCAGGCTCAGAGAACTTGTCGGACTGAAAAATCCCCCTTTCATAGTCATAACCGGAAGGAGGAGGATAGGCAAGACAAGGCTGATAAGGGAATTCCTCGAAGGCGAGGAGAATGCGATCTATCTGTTCGTTGAGGAGAAGAGAGGAGACCTGCTCCTCGAGGAGTGGTCCGCCGAGCTGGAAGAGGGTGTGCTTTTCAGGTCCTGGGAGGACCTTTTCAGACACATATTCGGGAAATATCGGATTTTGGTCATAGACGAGTTCCAGAACTTTCTCAGGGTCGAGCCCTCGGTGTTTTCCACGCTTCAGAAGATACTGGATGAGGGAAGAGGATCCATGCTGGTGGTCATGGGCTCATACATGGGAATGATGAAGAGGATATTCGAGGACAGGAAGGCCCCTCTGTTCGGAAGGGCAGGCGAGATATGGAAGATGGAGCCCCTGCCCATGAAGGATGTCTTCAACTGGATGCGGCTCGATATGGAGGAGAAGGTGTCCGTGTACTCCATGTTCGGAGGCTTTCCGAAGTACTATGTGGTCATGGAAGAATACGGAGCGAAAAGCACGGAGGAAATATGGAAAAAGCTTGTGATACCCAAATACGCGCCCCTGAGCTCGGAGCCCTATAACATACTTCTTCAGGAGTTCGGAAAGGATTACAGGATGCATTTCTCGATAATAGAGGCCGTAGCATCCGGAAAGAGAACATACACCGAGATAGCAGATTACACGCATATTTCCACCACCACGCTCCCCAGACATCTGGACAACCTGCTTGGCCTTGACATAGTGGAAAGAAGATATCCCGTAACCGAGGGATATCGCTCGAAAAAGGCCAGATACAGGATAAAGGACGAATTCGTTGGATTCTGGTTCAGATACATATTCAGGAACATGCACCTGCGCGAGATGGAGATGTACGACGAGATGTTCTCGCTGATAAAGGATGATTTTCCATCCTATGTCGGCCCCGCCTTCGAGGAAGTGGTCAGGAAGCTCGTGATGCAGGGCCGCGAATATGAGAAAGTGGGTTCATGGTGGTCCAGAAAAGGAGATGAGATGGACATCGTGGCCCTCAACGAAAAAAAGAAGGGAATCCTGTTCGGAGAGGTCAAATGGAGGAACAGGCCCATAGGCTGCGACATAATAGACGAACTCATGGAGAAGAAGGATCTCGTGAAGTGGAACAACGAGGACAGGAAGGAGAAATTCTTAATCGTTTCAAAGTCAGGCTTCACGAAGAAGTGCATGGAAAGGATGGACAGCGAGGGAATCGTGCACTGGGATTTGAAGGATATCGAAAGAATGATGGAGAAAATTTAAATACATAATCGTGATTTGCCTAATCATGATTCGCTTTATTGACAGGGAGAAAGAACTCGAGGTACTATCGAGAGAGACGGAAAGGGAAAACGGAGCCTTCGTGGTGATATATGGGAGGCGCAGGACAGGGAAAACCGAGCTTGCCCTGAAATTTCTGGAAGAGCACAGAGGGATATACTATCTTGCGGACAGAAAGACATACATAGAGAACCTCAGGAACTTTCAGGAAATTTCAGCGGAATTCCTCGAGGATGAACTTCTGGGTGTTGCGGGATTCAAAAACTGGGTCGAAGTGTTCACATATGTCTCAAAAAGATTGGAAAAAGGCTCTGCCATAGTCATAGATGAATTCCCGTATCTTCTGGAAAAAGGGGTGCTGGAAGAGTTTCAGAAGGTCTGGGACACGATACTATCCGGAAAAGGGCTGGTGCTGGTGCTGATAGGTTCATCGGTTTCCATGATGAAAAAGAGCCTGCTTTCATACAGTTCTCCTTTGTATGGCAGAAGGACGGCGCAGATAAGGCTTGAACCTCTGAAATTCACACACATCAAAGATTTCTTTCCTGCATACTCTTTCGAAGACCTTGTGAAAGTATATGCGGTTATGGACGGAATACCACAGTATCTCAACCTTTTTTCGCCTGAACTCGACTTCAGGGAGAATATGCTGAGAAATTATCTGACAAAGAGCTCTCCTCTGTATGAGGATGCGGAGATACTTCTGAAGGACGAACTGCGGGAGTTGAAAAGGTATTTCAGCATACTTGCGGTTGTATCTCACGGAAAAAGGGGTTTCTCCGAGATAAAGAATGCGGTTGACATGGAAAGCAATACTCTCGCGAGATATCTGAACATACTGATAGGCCTAGGCATTCTGAAAGAAGACCTCCCTGTTACTGAGATGAAAAAACTGAAAAGATACAGAATTTCCGACAATTATTTCTCTTTCTGGTTCAGATACGTATACCCCAACAGGTGGATGATTGAAGCGGACAGAGGAGAAAGGATTCTCTCACTTATAGAAGAGGATTTTAACCACTATGTATCCATGGTATTCGAGGACATCATAAGAGAAATAATAACAGAGGAAACGGATTTCGGAAGAGCCGGCCAGTGGTGGAACCGCAGAGGAGATGAGATAGATGTGCTAGCCATTAACGAAAAGAAGAAAGAGATTCTGTTCGGAGAGGTCAAATGGAGGAACAGACCCATAGGATGGAATGTTGTGGAAGGTCTGATGGAGAAAAAAGACCTCGTTAAGTGGCACAATGAAGATAGGAAGGAGAAATTCTTAATCGTTTCAAAGTCGGGCTTCACGAAGA
>Ga0190314_1000409_pt1 | contig 15089 bp, 23 predicted proteins | sample 4870071112_MG_FD_165055 | JGI IMG/M metagenome (GOLD analysis project Ga0190314, IMG submission 165055) | Hydrothermal vent sediment bacterial communities from Southern Trench, Guaymas Basin, Mexico - 4870-07-11-12_MG | ecosystem: Environmental > Aquatic > Marine > Hydrothermal vents > Sediment ...
ACTAAAAATAGTAAAGCGTGATAAAAATTGTGAGTTATGTAAGGTATAACGGTATGAGTTTTTTAAGGCGAAATCATACTATACTAAAACCGCTTTAGTATAATATGAACGGTATGAGTTTTTTTCGTTCCTCTCTTAACTTTAAACTTTTTTCGTATATTTACAATTTTAGTTAAAAAACCGAAAAACTTAAAAAGCGTCTTAAGTAAGAAGGTAACGGTGAAAGCGGGAAAGGGAGGTGATGTGCGGATGGCTAAAAACGGGAGCGGAAGGCGGAGCGTTAAGGTCGGGAGCGGTGGTAAAGTTACCGTTCAGGTCGGGAACGGTAACGGGAGCGGTAACGGGAACGGTAACGGGAGCGGTAACGGGAGCGGTAACGGGAAGATAACGGTGGAGAGGATAGGTGAAATCGTTAAGAGAAGCGGTTTTAAAGCAAATCCAAAGGACTGCGAAATAGCCATTAACCTCCTCTCAAAACTCGCAGACTTCATGGAAATAGAACCTAAAACACAAACCTCTCCCGAAACTGCTATAAGAAAACTTGTGGAAGCGGGAATTTTGACAGAGGAGGAGGCACAAAAGGCGATGCAGAGGGCGAACAATAAGAACAAGAGAGCGGGAAGAATTCAGTGCGAGGAGAGCGAGAGAAAAGCGGTGAATTTCTCCCGCACCTGTGTGCTACATACGCTCCGCCTCCTTAAATCTATCCAGTGAGAGCGGTGGTGGTAGAGGGAAGTGAAAAACCTCCTTCCAATTTTATTTTTTTTCTTAAAATCCAAAACGCCTCTTTCCGTCTCGTGTGGTGTGGTGTGGTGCGGGAGTGATTACTAAAGGGAGGTGATGTGTAGTGGAAGTGAAACTTCCAAACTTCTCCGATGTCGTCAGAAGAGAGGTAATGGAAGCCGTGAACAGCAGAACATGGTGGTGTCATCACTGCTTGGAATATGTTCCCACAGACACAGAAATTCTAATCAAGGCGGAGAACGGTAAGAGAGTTGCTATTGTCAAAGTCTATTGTGAGTGTTGCTGGTCAAGAGTGGAAATGTTCTACAAGTATGTGTGAGAGTGGGAGGTGATAGAAAGTGAGAATAAGCAGGAACATAAGAAAGCACCTGAGAAAGAAACTGAGACAACTAATGCCAGAGGAAATAGACATCTTCGCATCAAGAAAAGGCGTGGACAGAAGTGCTGTGGAAGGCTTTCTGGCACTTATAACCTCTAACGAGACAGTGGAAGACGCCTTCCAACGCCTTGAAATAATGAGCAAAGAGTTGAAATTTGATGATAAAACAGTGAGAGCGATTAGAGATGGCATAGTGTGGGCTTCTCAAAACAGAACACTGACAGATGTGCTTTCACTACTTAAGAAGCAGAAGCACCTCATTGAGATGGACGCCTCACTCAATGACTTCATCACAAAGGAGAAGTGAAAGCAAAGGTGGTTGCTCACAACGCTGCTCACAACTCCTTCTTTTCTTTTTTTTCGGTTTTTCCTCAGGTTTTTCCTCACCACTCAAAACCTGTTCACGAAAGGGCAGGTGTGAATAAGCACCTGCCCCGTGAACAGATGAAAGGGAGGTGATGGAGGATGGCAGAAGAGGAGAAGAAAGGTGGAAGAGTGGTGAAAGTGCAAGAGGTCATCGGCTTCTCACTGCTGGACGAAGGAATGTATGAGGCGGAACTCGTTGAGATAAGAGACATCCAGACACAATTCGGTGCATCATGGAGATGGATATTCAGAGTTTTGGATGCGGAAACAGAGGACGGAGAAGCACCACTCGTGAGCGGTGTGACATCTCAGAGACTATCAACTCGTTCAAAAGCATACTCGTGGATTTCAGCACTACTGGGAAGAAACCTCAAAGGCGGTGAAACAATTGACCTTGACAGCCTCGTGGGTAAGAAAGCACAAGTGGAAATCAGGAACAGGCGAATGCGTGACGGCACAGAAGTGTCAAATGTGGCAGATGTGAAACCGCTACCGAGAGCGAGGAAAGTGAGGAGAGCGAAGAAGAAGAGCGAGGAGGAGAGCGAGAGCGTGGAAGAGTGAGAGAGTGAGAGAGTGAGAGCGAGTGAGAGAGCGAGAGTGAGAGCGGGAGAGGGTGTGTGAGAGAGAGTGTGTGTGAGTGAGGTTTTTTTCCCTCTCTCTTCTCTCTCAAAGGGGGTGATGGTATGGCGAAGGAAAGAGCAAGAACAACGGAAGAGAACGAAAGCAAGAACGAAAGCATGGAGGAGAAAATAAGGAAGAGAGTGCGAGAGATTGATGGCAAATCACTCAGGAGGGTGTCTTCTGCAAGGAAAGACGGCTCAGTTCCCACTCTGACGCTTTCAGCGGAACTGAAAGAGTTAGGGTGGCGGAAAGGTGACTGGGTAGTAATAACGAAAGACACAGAGAGGAGCAGAATAATCATAGAAAAACTGTGAGCGGAGAAATGAACGCTGCTGAATTAATCGTGAGGACAAAATGCCATCCGAATTCATCAGTAAAATCATTAAGTTCGTGCTTATGTCAGCAACTCTCGGTGAGTTTTCCACAGAACGAAAGCATAAAACGAGAGGTGCTGTAAATATGTGGTTGAATGCACCATTCGGAACAGGCAAAACCTCCTTAATCTCACCACTTGCTCAAGAGGGATTGGCAGTGTTCGTTCATGACTATACGGTGGCAGGTTTAGTGGGAACAATCAAAAGAACAGGTCTCGCAACAATAGGTGAAATCAGAAACCTCGCTGACAACACAGCAATACTTGAAGAGTTCCAGAACACACCTAAAACATCAAGAGCCATACTGCTATCGTTGATGGAAGACCACCACTATTCACGCATTCTCGGATTTGAAATACTCAAGCCAGAATGCGTGGAAGAAGAAGGCTTTAGTTTTAAGGCAGAAGGCACACGGCTCTCCATACAATTGAGAGCATCGTTTATCGTTCTCTCAATGTCATATAGGACACCCTCAACACTGGAAGAGGCACTGCTGAGCAGATGCATACCTGTGTTCTTGGACGCATCAGTGGAAGAGCAGACGGATTTGTTCGTTAAAGGAAACTCGCTTTCAGTCAAAGGTTCAGAAATAAGAAAGGCGAGAGAAGAACTGAAAGGTGTTTCAGTGCTTGTTCCAACAAGAGTGAGAGAACGCATCGCAAAGAAATACAGAAATTCAGAGATTAAGCCTGAAAATTTGACGAGAGCAATGTGGGACTTCACAAGAATAGCGTTTCTGACTGCTCACGAGAGAGGAGAAAACGAAATCACAAAGGAAACAATTGAAGAGACAGAGTGGTTGATAAAAGTGCAAGAAATCGGATACGCAAAAAGAACACTCACAAAGACTGCTTATGAGATTTACCTGATGCTCGCAAACTCCGATAAACCACTCACCGCTTCAGAGGTCGCAGAGAGAATGAAACTCAGTAGAGAACACACTTCACGCATACTGAACGAGTTAGTGAAGCGGAAACTCGCAAAGAAGGTGCAAGTGTCAAAAAAGGTGTGCTATTTCGTGGAGAAAGAGAGCGAGAGCGAAGAGGAGAGCGAAGAGGAGTGAGAACAGAGCATGCGTTTGTATGGTCGTGTGTGGGGGTTATGTGTGTAAGAAGGAGGTGATGAGGAATGGAAGAAGTGATTAAAATGGTGAGAGAAGGCGGAGAAGAGTGGCAGAAGCAGAGAGAACACATAAAGGGATTTCTGCAACACATGATTAAATTCGCAGACGCATTCGTGGAAGTGACTTTGGACATAGACACTGCGAAAGGATACACTCAATACACAATGTTCCTGAAAGCACTTGAATTCATCGCCTCCAAAAGCAGTGACCTCAAGTATAAGGAAGACGATTACGGCAACAAGATTTTGACAGTGAAACTGCCTGCTCACATATTCAAGGAATACTTGGAAGACAGACTGGCAGATGTGATAACAGATGCGAGAATGCTGGCAGACATCCTCGCAGGCTTCAAAACTCTCATTGCTCTCGTGAGCGAGAGGAAGGAGTGAGCGTGTGAGAAAATAAGAGGGAGCGTGTGTTTTACGCTCCCTCTTATTTTTTCCGTTCATCACGGGAGGTGATGACCGCTGTGGTGAAATTTGAGGTGGATGATGTAAAAGGTATGGTTGCAGAATTTGAGAGCGAGAGGGAGAGCGGTGAGAGAGAAAAAGAGAGAAAAGAGGAAGAGCGAGAAGAGGAGCGAGAGGAAGAGCGAGAGGAAGAGCGAGAGGAGGAGCGAGAGGAGGAGCGAGAAGAAGCGAGAAAGGAAAAATTCAGACGCCTCGCACTTCCAGAAGAAGAATTCAGAAAACTACCTTCACAAGAACAACTGAGAAGACTTGAAGGTTTAAAGGATGATGTGGAAGCAGAATTATCAGAACTGAACGAAGAATTATCTGAACTGGAAACGAGGAAAGCGAGAGTGCTTGAGTTAATTGAGAAAACCGAAACCAAAATTGAGGAGACAGAGAGAGACTATGAGGTCGTTAAGAGTTTGAGAGAGACTGTGAGTGCTGAAAGCGAAGAGATGAGGAAAGTGGTCGCAAGGATTGCTGCGTTATCAAGGTGGTTGAGGCGTCTTCTGTCACAAACAGAGTGCAAGAGAATGGAGTATTACCGCAAACGGATGGAAGATGAAAGGGAGAGAGCGGAAGAATTGAGAACGGAACTGGCACGCCTGCGTGAAGAGATAAGAGAAGAAGTCAAAGCACTTGAAGCAAAGGAACGCAGAATTACAAGATGCAGAACGAGAATTGGTGCTTTCACAAGGTGGCAGAGAGAAGCGGAATTAGCAGGGCAGGAGGAGCGTGTGTCATACTATGCTCGCAAAATCAGAGAGGAGTATGTGCGTATGAGCGAGATTATGAGAGAGCGAGAGAGAGAGCGTGAGATTATAAGAGAGAAAGCGGAGCGTGAGAGAGAGATTAGAAGCGAATTGGTGCTTGCTTCAAGGAGAGTTGCTGCGTTTTCAAGGTGGTTCTACTATTACAGGAGAATTGCAGTCAGTAAGAACAAACTGAGAAAAGTGAGAGAGTATAGGCGTGAGATTAAAGAACAAAGGAGAAAACTGGAAGAAATCAAATGGAGGATTGAGAGGTTGAGAGAGCGGGAGCGTGAATATCCACCACTTGAAGAGTTGGAAGAACAACTGGAGAGGCAGAGAAAACTGCTCTCATATTACTCATCTCGGCTCTCATCTGTGAAAGCAGAGATTAGGCGAGTGCTTTTGGAGCGAGAGCGGAAAGAAAAACTCCTCTCGGAAATTGAGCGAGAGATTGAGGAGTTTGCTATCGTTCCGCCAGTAATCATCCGCAAATACCGAAAAGTGAAATTTGAAATACACAAGTCAATTCAGTATTCCGCCAGAAAAACAGGTTCTGACATTGACATTGAAATGCTTGTGGAAGGCACTTTCAAAACTCTGCTTCCCACAAAATACGAGGAAGATGAGTGCGTGTGGCTCGCTGAAATTGAAGAGGTGGTGAGAAGTGCGGTATGCACAATAATGGATGACTGTTTGGAGGAATATGGACTGCCAGTGCCAGCAGAAGCGGATGTGCGTTGTAATGTCGTGGGTTGTGAGATAGTGGGGCGTGAGACTAAAGATGTCTCAGAGATATATGCGGGAATGACGCCACCCGTAACCGATGCGAAAGTCAGAGAGTATCTGAGTAATGAACTTGAAACACACTCTTCAATAGAGATAACCACTTTTATATATGAGCGGAGTTATAGGCTCGGTGAACGGAAGTTCAGAGACACCTATGTTGAAAGCGTGATTTCAAGGTGCATGGATGATAGAATTGAGAGCGTTCTGGATGAAATCATAGAGTGGACGCTTGGAGAAGAGGTGGAGGAAACGAAACGCATGCTCATATCACGGAGAGGTGAGAGCGAATGATAACAGACGCTGACATTCTTGTGGATATTGACAAAAAGGATGTGAGTGCGGAAGAGATAGCGGAACGCATGTTCTTCGTTTCAGTATTCACACCGTTTGATTTCACAAGAATAAGAGTGCGAGAGACGGCAAAAGGTTTTCATATATACCTCTGGTGTGCGGACATTAAGCCGACACCTGTGGATAAGGTCGTTATTCAATTGGTTCTGGGTTCTGACTACCGTCGTGAATTGTTCAATTATCTGAGAGTGTGTGGTCGCAAGAGACCAAGAAAGTGGAATGTGCTTTTCGCAACGAAGTATGACGGTGATGGAAACAAAATTTCAAGAGAGAGAACAACGGCAAAGAGCATCCAACTGGAAGAGGAGATTTTCGCACTATACCGCACTATGAGCGAGAGTGAGAGCGAGAGAGTGAGAGAGGGTGAGTGTAATGAGTGAGGTGCGGTTATATCGTGGCGATGCACGCACTCTCCTGAAAACGATAAAAGATAAATCACAAGACCTCATACTCACAGACCCACCATACGATGTGACGACAAAGGATTTGAGGTTCAAACCTCTGACGAATGCCACGAAAGAGATGTTTGTAAGGAATTTCAAGCGAGTGCTTAAACCTTCAGGTAATGTCGTTATATTCTGCGGATTGAGAGATAAATTCACATGGCACAACCTGTTCAAGAAATACAATTTCACGCTCATATCAGAGATTATCGTGGTGTATCCTGCTGGCTTAAAGATAAAGAAGCGGTTTCTGCCTGCTCACGAGAGTGCCTTGCACTATGTTTTATCAGAGGACTACTATTTCAACGATGAAATTATGATGCCAGATGTCTATAACACGAAGAGACCTCGTGGTATATGTCGCAATTACGGCTATGACTACCGCACAGCACCCTCTCTTAAAATGGGAGTGACGCCTAAACCGCTTGGACTTGTTCAGAAACTCGTTGAAGTATTGAGTCCTGTTCACGGTGAGGTCTTGGATTGCTTCATGGGAACGGGAACGACAGCCGAAGCGTGTGTTCTGACGGAAAGAAACTTCACAGGTTTTGAGATTGACACTGAATTATACAAGTTTGCGGTGGAGCGGGTGAAGAAAGCGAAAAATCGGATGGAGAGCGGTTTTCACTTCGGTTGAACCTCTCTCAACCCTCTAAACGAAAAAATAACCGCTCTCCTCTTTTACTTTTTTACTAATGTATAAAATTGGGGAAAGTTCGCTCAAAAGCGTTAAAATTAAAAAATAACCGCTTCCCTCTTTTACTTTTTTACTATTTATACTAAAGTGTGATATGATTTATAAGGTATATACGGTAACGGTAAGAGAGCGGGAGCGGAGAAACCTTGAAAACCTCCAAAATTTCAACTCTCTATCAATTCCACAAGTGCTTTAGCCACCACAGATGCCTTGAACCTCTTTGCGTTCTCACGACCATATTCGCTCACTGCCTCCGCATGCTCGTATGTCTTATATATCGCCTTCTCAACTTCCTCATACCTGATTATTGCGAGCCTCATTCCGTCTGGAAACTCCTCAACCCTCTCATAAGGTATCTCAACACCGCCTCCAACCTCCTGTTGCTGAGGCAGTCCTGTATAACAAGTGGGAACTCCCATCGCCTGTGCCTCACACAAAACCAAACCCTGTGAGTCCTGACGGGTGGGGAAGCAGAACACGCCTGCATCCACAAAAATCTCAATCTTCTCCTCTTCCGTGAAATTACCAGCATCCACCACCGTGAGATTATCCGCTTCAGGTATGGAGCATACTTTCTTCAACGCCTCCACCTCTGTCACCAACATCACATCCCACTCTGGATTTTCCTCCGCAAATTTCACGAGTAATTCATGCCCTTTCCTCGTCACATTCTTCAATTCTTCTGAAGCACCCAAGTGCTTCCACCACTTATACTCTTTCATAAGGTTTGCGAAACCCCAAGAAAGCACTTTCCTCTTCTTACCTTTCCATTTGTGTTTGAACAGTTCATCTGGTATGCATCTCGGAATTTTAGCATCTGTGATTATGCCCTGTGACTCTAACCACTTGCGTTCAAACTCTCCTATTGGAACAATACGACCACCGCAAGCACGGAACTTGTTTTGCCACGCCCTTACACCAGTAAATTTCTTCGTCACAAAGAAGTCAATCCACGCTATGCCTTTCTTCCTCTGCATTGCACACAACCTCACGAATGATGCAAGTCCTCCCTCTCCAGTTATGAATATTATGGGAGCATCAACCCACTTCAGTTTCGCAGGATGATATATATCACAAACGACCTCATAACCCATGTCTGATAACGCCTTCGCAATCCACTCCTGCACTTTTAGGAATGAGTAAAATTTCTGAGAGAGTATTGAAATCTTATCCATTGAAATACCACCTCCTCAAAACCTCACGGAACACCTCACGGATTTATTCTCGCTTCTCTGCTCACTTCCCATGCTCCCGCTTCTTCTTCCTTGTAAGTAATCCAGATGCTCAAAACACGCTCTCTTTCATCCTCTGGCACAACCTTCTGCTCAAACTCCTTTATCATAAGTATTGCGACCACATTTGCCATCTCTTTCAAGGTGAGTTCAACACCATTCGCTCTCTCAAACAGTGATAACGCCCTCATAAGATTATCCACACACTTTGAGACGAGTGATGCTCGCACACCTTCCTGCATCGTTACTCACTCGCACTCTTACACTCTCTCGCCACTACCACAGAAAGTTCAAACCTTCAAGACCGAGTATGAGCGAAAGTAGCAGGAACAGTATGCGTTTCATCCACCTGACTTCAACCCTCGTTTCCAAAACTATTAAGGCGATGTAGCGGAGTGCATCTTTCATTTTCATGTCTGATGTGATTATTTCTCTCAGATGCTCTTCCGCTTCCGTTGGATTGTTTTTTCTATGCAGAACGAACTGCAGAGAAGAACGCAAGCGTTCCGCAACCGTTTGCTTCATTACCTCTCACCTTCACTCGCACTCTCGCTCACACACCGAACAGCGTCTTGTGCCTTCTCATTCGCTCCTCCTCTGTTCTCGGATGTCCCATTCTTCGCTCCTCAATGCTTCGTGCTGCAGTTCCCGCTGTCAAACCATAGCCACGAGGCGGAAGTTCTGTTTCCTCACCGAAACTCTCGCTCTCACCAAAACTCTCGCTCTCACTTGCGTATTCATATTCGTATCCGAGAATTCGCCTTCGTGCCTCTTCCTGCTCTCTCCTCTCTACATCCGCTATCATCTCCTTTACAAACACCTCAACATTGTCTCTCAACGCTCTCACTCCGTCAAAGAACCTCAACGAACACAGTTCTGATTCGGCACTCCTTATGTTTTCAAGCAGTGTTTCCAACACTTCTCTCACACGAAGCCAGTCCACCTCCTCCATAAAACGCTCACCTCCCTCACTCTCTTACATGGTTATATTATTTATCACTTTCGCTTTCTTCTTCTTTCTCTTTACCGCTTCCGCTCCCACTCTCGCTTTCACTCTCGCTCTCTCTCAAACCTTCAAGTGCCTCTCTCACTTCTTCACTCTCACTCTCACTTTCACTCGCACTCACGAGTTTTTCCGCTCTCTTCTCCACAATTTTTTGTGCTTGCTCTTTGACCGCTTGCTCCACCGCTTCCATGAGCATGGCGGTTATGGGGTCATTGTAGTGAGAGGATGAGGGAATGCCAAAGAACCTACCGAGTGATTGACTGTGAAATGTTCTGCCACCCATTCTTCGCTCAAAGAGATTTTCAGCACGCTCCAAGTTCTCTATGGCGGAAACCGCCCTCCTATACAGAGAAGCGAATTTGTTAATAGTGTGGATGGCGTTTTCCAAGTCCCGCATTGTTATTTCAACCTGTGCGGGTTGTGGATGAGGAGAGGGAGGTGCTGAAGGTGTGTGAGCGTTAGTGTAAGTGTTAGTGTAAGCGGTGCTTGCCTGTGTGTTTCTTCTCACGAAATATCTTTTTCCTTTTCTTCCATCTTCCGCTTGCACTTCTTCTCCTTCTTGCACTTCCGCTTCTGCTTCTTCCCTTTCACTTTCACTCTCTTCCGCACTCATTTCTCCCTCACTCTCTCTCTTTCACTCGCTCACTCTCTCACTTCGCAATCTTAATAACGAGTGCTTTTCCTTTCACTTCCACTTCCACATTCGCCTCTTTCACATTTATCGCCTTCACTATTGTTTTGGCTATTGACGACAGTGATATTGAAATTAACACTTTATCAACGCCCACCTTCATAACTGATGCGATGCCTGCTCTCTGCAATTTCTGTTGCGAGTTTATGAGTGTTTGCAGGTGAGCAGACCACACCCTTTTGGCTTCAGGTGATTCAAACTCTATGAACTTTAGTGTTTGAGCGTGGAGGTTTCTTTCCGCTCTCACCACTACTGTTTCTGCTCCTGCTCCCATACTAATCACATTCCACCTTAATCTCCGCTCTAATCAGAGCATAGCATGACTGCTCTTGTTCCGAGTGGGTTGTTCAGCGTGTCTCTGTATGCTTGTTCTTTCAGGTTGTAGGCAACGAGGACATTATCACCGTGCAGTATTAAGGCGAACTTACCGTAAAATGAGAGGTCTGCTGATTTCTCACCGCTGTGGTCAGGGTGGTAATCGGTTTCTGATATTAGTTTCAACTCTGTGGTTGTGACATAGTATAGGCGGATTTTTCCACCTTTTGCTCTGATTACCCACTCACCGCAAGGACTTATGACAAACTCGCCTGCTTCCTCGTTTGCTCCAAGACTTATCTGGACACTCTCTCCCGTTCTGAAGAACACTACCAGTATTCTCCACCAAGAGGGAGAATGATAACTCTCAGTGATTAAGGACACTCTTCCGCAACTTGTATCTCTACCCGTTATCCAGAACTTTCTTTGGTATTCTTTGATGAAAGGCACATCATATATCCAGTAATCGCCATCTGCGTTCACGAACACCAGTTTATTGTCTTGTCCTCTATACACTAAAGTGAAGCCGTCATTTGAACCGTAGCATTCCTGATATTTACCGTTTGCCCAGTTTGACTCAAATCCCACACCCATAACGACCTCTTTCACTACGCTTCCGTCAGAGGCGGAGTAAAATTTCACATGGTCTCCATAGACGATGCCAGCGTAAGAAGTGCCGAGTTCAACCGCATCCACTTCTGTCTCCCCCAAGTCCACTGACCACTTCACATTTCCATTGTTGTCAAGGCATATTAATTCACGAACAGTTGAACCGTTTATAACGGTTTCTGTGTATAGCAAAACTTCACCGTTATCATTCACATCCCACTGTTTCGCTGCCTTGTTTATGACAACCTCGTATAATTCTGTTCCGTCCTTCTTTATGACTTTCACCACTGTGTTTTCAGTGCCTGTTGTCTCTTTAATTATCACTGCGATATACTGTTGTCCTGCAGAACGCACCTGATGCATGTATGTGCGAGAGCCTTCATCGTTTTCCACGACTGGTGTATCAGAGAAATTCGGGTCAGAGTAGGAGTAAGACCGCACATATAGTGTCATGGCGACATCACCTCCCTGCGTGTGTTTCTCCTCACGCTCTCACACATTCTCTCGCACCTCCCTCTCCCTCACCACAAACATACCTTAATATATTTTATCTTTGTTATGTTTCCTCTTCTACAACCGTTGCACTCATTGGTCTTGCGTCTGAAATCTCGCCTTCCTCTATGACTGTCACACTCATCGCTCTTGCGTCTGAAATTGCACCTTCCTCTATGACTGTCACACTCATTGGTCTCTCATCTGAAATTGCACCTTCTTCCACCACTGTTGCTTTCATTGGTCTCTCATCAGACATCACTGCCTCACTCACGACGGTTGCCATTTTAGTGAATTCAGATGTCGGATATACAGGTGGTGGAGGTGGTGGTGGAGGCGGTGTTTGAGGTTCTGAAGGTGGCGGAGTAGTGGAAGGTGGTTCTTCCACTGATGGAGCAGGTGGTGCTGAAGGTGGTGTTCCGAATTCTGGTGTTTCTTCAATTTCACCCGCTTCTGGAGTGGTGTGAGAGATTGAAGGTGAATAGCCAGTGTCGTAAACGGAAGGTGATGGCTTATAATTCTCAGACGGTTCTTTAGGCATTGAAGGTGGTGTTATGGACATGGAAGGCATATACTTGAACACATCAGTTTCCTCTGGGAAGAGTTTAACTTGTGTTCCGCCCATTTGTTTGATAGTGGAGGCGATTACCTCTTTCACCACTAAAGCGGTTATCGGTAGAGTGACTGCACCTGCTAAATTACCGAGAATGTGATAACCTATGTCTTCAAGTTTGTGAGCGTCTCCCGCTTTAGTTGTGAGGTTTGTGATTATGTGTTTAGAACCCATTATAATCATGTTTGCGAAGAGTATATCGTCTATTTTGTTAAGGAAGTGATGGAACATGTCTGAAGTCCAAGTGTTTATACCTTGAATGACGCCTGAGAACCAACCTTTGACTGCATCGTATATTGACGAGAAGAAGTTTGAGACGGTTTGAGCAATCCACGAGAATATGTTTGAGAGTTGAGTTCCAATCCACACTAAGCCGTTCCAGAGCCACTCACCGAATTGAGTTAAGCCAGCCCATATATTACCGCCAATCCACTTCAAGCCATCCCATACCGTTTCACCAATCCAGCACAATCCATCCCAGAGCCAGCATCCGAAGTTATAAAGTTGAGAACCGACCCAGCATATTCCAGACCAGAGCCACTGCCCAAAGTCATACAATTTTGAACCTATCCAGTTGAGACCGTTCATTAAGGCGTCAAATCCCGATTTAATGAATTCACCTAACTTTTGGAAGGCGAACCATATACCGTTTCCTATGTCTGTGAGACCGTTTCTGAGTGCTGTGCCGAGATTTACAAGCGAATTCCAGAAGTATTCACCGAAGTAAGCGAGTGCATCGTAAATTGAGCGTCCTATGGTTGCGATACCTTCACCAACCCAAGCGATACCTTTCGCTACCTCATCAACAAATCCTGTTAATGCGTCCCAAGTGTCTGAAGCCCATGCACTTATACTGTTAATGACATCTTCCCACCATGTCATTTTTCAACGCTCTCTCTCGCACTCTCTCTTGCACTCTCCCTCACACTCTCTCTCGCACTCTCTCGCACAACACTCTCACACTTTCACTTTAACCACTATGCCTCTTGAATTCACTTCCACTTCTGTTATTTGAGAGAGTGTTTCTGCCTTCTCAAACAGTCTTTTCAAAATCATTTCCTTTGTGAATACGACTTCCACTCCATCCGCTGTGACATTCACTTCCGCATCTGGCAGTTTTGATTTTATACCTTGAGCGATGAAGTATAGGAGACCTGACTTGTTAGGTAGAGGCTGGTTTGTTTGGAGCGGGTTTTGTTTTTGTTGCGGTTGTGGTTGCAGAGGTGAGTTCATTTCTTATACCATCACCTCCCTTTTCGCTCACGCTCTCACTCTCACTTATGCTTTTTCGTTTAAAAACTTTTCCGCTTCCTCATGGCGAGAACATTATAATGGCAGTTGCTGTCAAGTGAGCGAACCTCCATGGGTCTTCTGCCATCCAGTGAACGAATGATAATATCACATTCCATATATATGCCAGAATTTGTCTGAGTGTTCCGATTACGGTGGCGAACACTCCTTTGACTTCATCCAGTGTTGATTCAAGCACATTTCCAGCGGGTGCTTCCACATTCACTCCGCATCCGAGTATTTGCACCATTCTGCTACCACCTCCTTACCACCTTTTACTGCAGATTTTATTGGCGAGTTTCAGATTTAATTTCTCCGCTTCTCTTACCGTTTGCACCATTCTTTGCAGTTCCTCCCACATTCCTCTTCTGAGAAACGCCTCCATCAGAACCTCCCATATCATCCCATCTCACCTGAGAGGGTGTGTGAGAGAGAGGAGGTGGAAGTGAGGAGGAGAGTGAGGAAGAGAGCGAAGAGGAGAGCGAAGAGGAGAGCAGAAGAGAGAGCGGAAAAAGGAAGGAGAAGGGAAAAAATCAAAACCTCACACCTTTCACTCAACCTCTGTCACACTGGCAGTTTGAGGAATTCTTTGCCTGCTTCTGTTATCATCACTGTGTTTTCGCTTGTAGTGATGAAGCCGAACTTTTCCAGAAATCTCACCGCCTCATCCATCACGCTCTTGTCGGTGTTTATCTTTCGTTTCAAGTCCTCAATTGTCAGTGGTTTCTCTTTCACTGCTTCCAGTATAGTTGTCAGCACTTCGTCTGCGTTCATACTCTGACTGCGGTGAAGCCTTTTGCCTCAAGCACCGCATTCACGACGCTTCTTATTGCTGGCTCTAACAAGTCACCATACTTATTGACAAACGATGCCACTATTGCTTCTGCGATTACTCTTGCAGCGTCTTCTGATGTTATACCGTTGAGTTGCTTATATAATTTGTAGCCAACGGAGCGAAGCATTCCGTGCAATCCCACTCCAACATCTGCGGGAATAGCTGGCTTAATGACATTGATATACAATTCCTCATACGGAACGAAGCCCTCTGTGTGCCTGCGTTCCGCAATAGAACCAATATACTTTGCTTCAGCGGTTTCAGGCACTTGTTTGCCTTCTTGGAGACCACCGACCTTTATGCCCAGCAGTTTTGAGTCTGCCTTCTTTGGCATTACTCACACCACCTCCTCCTTCACCGTTTCACTGTCAGAACGGCAGTAGTCCTCTGAAAGCAGCGAACATACTGCGTCCATATCTGACGACTGCACCGACAATCAAACCTGTGACTACGAGCAGTGCTATTGTCTCTGCGTTGTCAGCGATTGCTGAGACTATGGTTGTAAGCACTGCGACGATTGCGTCCACGATGCTTCCAATCATGTAAGAGAGGTCTGCCATCTTCACACATCACCTCCTTTCCTTCCGCTTTCCTTTCTCAGACGCTCACACCTCCCTTTCCACCGCTTGCGAGTGAGAGGCTTTCATGACCTCTCACTCCCACAATATCTTCCAACCTTTGCTTATAAATATTGAGGTTGCATTTTTCGCTCTCGCTTTGGTTTTTCAAGGTTTTTGTCTGGAGAAGCGTTTGAGGTATCGTTTGCTTCATCTTCTGCTTGCACTCACACTCAAACTCACTCTCAAACTCACACTCTCGCTTATACCGCCACCCTATATACCTTACGAATTTTATCACACTTTAGTATTTTTAGTATTTTACCGCCTATCAGAAGTATAATCAGGGTTAATATGGGGG
>Ga0190314_1000410_pt1 | contig 15014 bp, 17 predicted proteins | sample 4870071112_MG_FD_165055 | JGI IMG/M metagenome (GOLD analysis project Ga0190314, IMG submission 165055) | Hydrothermal vent sediment bacterial communities from Southern Trench, Guaymas Basin, Mexico - 4870-07-11-12_MG | ecosystem: Environmental > Aquatic > Marine > Hydrothermal vents > Sediment ...
AGTCTAACCAAATCCCTAGCATCCTTGAACTTTGCCTTCTTTCTTAGACCAATCCTTTTCAAATAATTTCTAACTATCTTCATATCGCATAAAGAGACTAGACTATCAAAAGCATTTTCATATATGGGCTCGTTGTAGTACACAAAATCAACTAGAGTTTTCTCTGGAGTGGAAACAGGGATATAGAAATCCCCATACCTCTTACTCTCATATCCAAACATGCCCTTGGGCTTCATATACCTTATCAGGACATTCTTGTCTAGCACCTGCCTCACACCTAGTCTAACCCTCCTGCTGGTTATGACCACTGGAACAGTCTCTTGTTCCCAAACCTCATAAAAGGAAAGTGCAAACTCTAGCCCTAGGTAAGACGGTCTGAATGCGTAAACTGCTAGGACTGGATCGTCATGGAATGAATAAATACCTTTTCCTAATTTGTGTATTTTGCCAGAAGAAAGATAGTTGTGGATAATCAGCTTTGCATAGCTTTTACCAACTAGCTTTTCCACATCCTTAAAACTAAAGACGGGCCAGTCCCTAAATTTTTCAAGCACTACCATCTCATTATCGTCCTCCTCATCTGATCATAGGTTGGGGCTAATCCATCAATGACTATTGTCTTTAAGATGTCCATGTCCTTTGGCTTCTCAATCCCAGCCTTTAGGGCAGCTACTGCTTGACGAATACGCCTCTTGTCACATAATGGATAAAGAGTTATCAGATCATACAAATCCCTTACCAAGTGTCTAGACAAAAATGCATCTACCTTCTCTTTGAATATCTCTTCAGGGGGTAGGACATATACAGATACAAATGTACCATCCACCCTTTCATAGCTTCCAATAATGCCTTCCTTCTCCTGGTTCGAAAACTCAAGCTTCACATGGATACCATTTCTTTCTATATCAGAAAATATTGTGTTGCCTGTGGACTTGAATTTCCTCAATTGCATGTCAAACGGTTGTATAAATGAATCAAGCCTTTCCTTTATGCCCTTGCTGTCCTTCCATACATAATAAAAGTCTAGGTCCTCAGAGAACCTTCTACCTCCATAAACCCTCCAAATAGCGGTTCCTCCATGAAACACAGCCGGGCTAGGGAGTGAAACTACAAAGTCCACTAGGACATCCTGCATCCTAGCCATTTCCAGCTGTCTTCTTCTCTTGATTCTTTTTTCTATTGGAATTTTCATACAAGATATTTAACCAAAGTTATATATAAATATAACCTTGGTTTAATGCATAGTCTAGTCACCAGCATAATATACGCATTATACTCATGGGGTGGATGGTCTATAATCGTGAAAGGAAAAAATTAACATTTGTCGGCATATGCCGACAATCTAGTTTTAAATTTTTATATCAGCTAATCAAAAAGAATGAAAGGTGAGCTCATGCATTTAACAAAAGAAGAAGAATCAATGCTTGCAGGAGAGTACGGAGCTGGCATTCAAAAGGCAATGGAGATAATTGTTGCCTTAGGCAAGATATATGGGGCAGAGAGATTGGTGCCAGTAACTAGTGTACAGGTAGCTGGGGTTTCGTACAAGAACCTAGGAGATGCTGGGATAGAGTTCCTAGAAGAATGGGCAAACGCTGGGGGAAGAGTAAGAGTCCCTACTACTTTAAATCCAGCAGGAATGGACCTAGACGACTGGGAGAAAATAGGCTTTGAAAAGGACTTTGCAGAAAAGCAGCTAGCAGTTATACATGCGTTTGAGAAAATGGGGATTCCACCGACATGTACATGCACCCCATATCTAGCAGGGAATATCCCTAAATTTGGAGACCATATTGCATGGGCAGAATCGTCTGCTGTTAGCTTTGCAAACAGTGTAATCGGTGCAAGGACAAACAGGGAAGGTGGGCCAAGCGCAATCGCTGCTGCCATAACTGGAAGGACAGCCGAATATGGATATCACTTAGATGAAAACAGATTGGCCGAGTATAAGATAATCGTTGAAGCAGATATTAATGACTATGCAGACTTTGGATTTTTAGGATATTGGACAGGGAAACATGTTAGAAGCTCTGTTCCATACTTCACCAGCCTAAAGGCAAACTCTGATCAGCTGAAGCAATTGGGAGCTGCAGCCGCCGCAAGTGGTGCAATAGCCTTGTATCATGTGGAAGGAGTAACTCCAGAGGCTAGGATCCATGGGGAGAATATACTAAAAGATGATTATCAAACAATCACATTTGGAGAAGGAGAGAAGAAGGAGGTTATTGAAGCAATAGGGAAAGGTGAGACAGAGATTGACCTAGTTGTATTCGGATGTCCACATGCAAGCTTAGAAGAATTAAGAGAGATCGCTGGATTAGTGAAAGGCAAGCAATTGAAAGCTGAGCTCTGGATAACCACGTCCAAGCCAGTAAAGGAAATAGCCAAAAGGATGGGACTAGACAAGATAATTGAGAATGCGGGTGGAAAGATTGTCGCAGACATGTGTGCAGTTGTATCTCCAATAAAGGGATTTGGGTTCAAGAGCATAGCTGTGAATTCTGGAAAATACGCCTGGTACCTAGCTAATCAAGGGTTTGCAATTAGAATGGGATCAACAAAAAAATGTGTGGAGGCAGCTATAACTGGAAGGTGGAAAGAATGATACTAGAGGGAAGAGTCATAAAGGAAGGAAATGTTGAGGGAGAAGCGCTTGTGTCTCCTGAGCCTATTGGCTTTTATGGAAATGTGGATCCAGACACAGGCATAATAATAGAAAAGGGACACCCATTAGAAGGAAAATCAATAGCTGGAAAAATACTCGTATTCCCGACAGGGAAGGGATCAACCGTTGGGAGCTATACAATGTACAGACTAAAGAAAAATGGAAAGGCCCCTCTGGGAATAATAGTAAAAGAAAGCGAACCCATAATTGCTGTGGGGGCAATAATATCGGATATTCCAATGGTTGACAAGGTAGACATATCCAAGATAAAAACAGGTATGAAGGTGAAAATAGATGGAAGGACTGTCAAAATCAAAGATAGTGATTAAAAATAACAATATATAAATCTAGTATGGTGGTAACATGGAAACTGCATACGTGCCAATACCTAAAGAGGTATTCTCTGACCTGGTAAAAAGATTTGGGGAACTGGAAGAAATAATGGAAACGCTTGAGATAATGGCTGACAAAGCTATGATGGACGACATAAAAAAGAGTGAAGAAGACATTAAAGCTGGGAGAGTAACCAAACTGAAAGACATCAACAAACTTGGGGAGGAATAAAATTGGATATCTACTACACTAAGACCTTCCTTAAAGCATATAATAAGTTAGATAATGAAGCAAGAGAAAAGGTAAAAAAGGCAATACAAAAGTTACAAGAGGGACACAAAGGAAAACCACTACGATACGATCTCAGCGGTTATTTTTCCATAAGAATATCCAATATACGAGTCATATATAAAGAAATTAATAACGGGCTAATGCTCATTACTTGCGGATTGAGAAAAAATGTTTACGGTGACTAGAATGGAAGGACTGTCAAAATCAAAGATGGGAGTCAAGAATGATAACCTAACCGTGATAAAGATTGGTGGGAGCGTAATAACAAGGAAAGAGGATGATAAACCTGAGGTGAACAGGGAAAACCTTGACAGGGTAGCAAAGGAGATAGGAAATGCATTGTCTGAAAAGCCAAATGGAAGGCTCATAATAGTCCATGGGGCTGGACCATTTGGGCATATATACGCAAAGAAATATGATTTGCACCTAGGGCTAAAATCAGAAAAGCAGGTGAAGGGTATAGGGATAACCCACAGGTGGATGGAATGGCTAAACCATGAAGTTGTAAAGACTCTCCAAGAGAACGGAGTAAAGGCAATGCCGTTCCAACCAAGTGCTGGTGGAATTCTCTGCAATGGAAAATTAGTCCAATTCCCATTAAACGTCGTGGAAAAATTCCTTGACCTTGGATTAGTCATTGTCTCCCATGGGGACGTACTACTTGATAACTCAAGAGGTATAGGAATACTATCTGGAGATCATTTGGCGCCGTATCTAGCCCATAATCTAAGAGCCAAAAGACTTATCCTTGGCACTGACGTAGACGGAGTATTCACTGCCGATCCAAAGAGGAATCCAGATGCAAAGCTGGTTAAGGAGATAACTCCAGACAATCTGACAGGGCTAGAAATCGGGGGTTCAAATTCCACAGATGTCACTGGAGGGATGGCCAGAAAGATAGCAGAGCTTGTGGACCTAGCAAAGGAAGGGCTTGAGTCAGAGATAATAAACATAACAAAGCCAGGAGTTTTATACAAAGCTCTTATGGGTGAAACAGGGCTTGGTACAATAATCAGACCTAAACAATAGATAATTTAAATAGCAACTGGATTAATTGTTTGGTGATTGCATGTCTTGGACAACCGGAAAGAGAAAGCTTGATCATCTTCATATAGCTGCCAGGGAAAGGGTTGAATATGGAGACACCTGGTTTGATGATGTAATTCTTGTTCATGAGAGTGTCCCTGAGCTTGATCTTAATGATATAAACACAAAGACTAAGTTTTTAGGTAAAGAGCTAAAATACCCGTTCATGATTGTTGGGATGACAGGCGGTGTTGAAGAAGCAAAGGAAATAAATAGAGACATAGCTAAAGTGGCGGAAAACTTGGGAATAGGGTTCGGTCTCGGAAGCCAAAGGGCAATGCTTGAACGGGCAGAAACATGGGAAAGCTACTACGTCAGAGAAGAAGCTCCAAAAACACTAGTCATAGGGAATATAGGTCTAGCTCAGCTAGGAGACTATCCAAAGGACAAGATAAAGAAAGCCATGAAAAAAATAGGAGCAGACGCGATGGCTGTTCACATGAATCCTGCACAAGAAGCTGTACAGCCTGAAGGAGACTGGGATTTCAAAGATAAACTTCCATTGCTTAAAGAATTAGCAGGAGAGATACCTGTTATAGCAAAGGAAGTTGGGAATGGTGTTTGTAGGGAAATAGCCATAAAGCTTAGGCACGCCGGAGTAAAGGCAGTAGATATCGGTGGATTTGGCGGAACCAATTGGGTGCTAATAGAAGCAATGAGGCATGGTGAAAAAACGCCATTCATAAACTGGGGAATACCAACAGCAGCCAGTGTGCTAGAAGTCGCTCCTATACTCCCAGCTATAGCCACCGGTGGAATAAGGAATGGTATGGAGGCTGCAAAGGCAATAGCACTAGGTGCCAGTCTAGTAGGAATTGGCCTGCCAGCGCTTAGATGGTACCTAGCTGGTGGGAAGGAGCTTTTGGAGACAAACCTCATAAGGATGTTGCACGAGTTTAAGATTGCGATGTTCTTAACCGGTTCATCCAATGTAAGAGAATTGAAGGAAACAAACCTAGTGATAACAGGAAAGCTTAGGGAATGGTGCCTAGCCAGAGGGATAGATATAAAACATTACGCAAATAGGGAGGCTGGAAAGGCTATATTTTAATCCTGCAAAAGGGACTAAGCCTCTGTTGAGTAAGCAACAAGTATTAATTAAAATAAATCGTAATATCTAGCATGGCGCGTCCTTTGTCTGAACTAGTAAAGAAAACTGGTGAAAGATTTGGTTTTCTTGCCGCTAGAAAGATAGCTAAACTGAAAGATCATGAACTGAAAGAGTTAGAGTTATCACATATTGAAGGGATTATAGATAATATTGATAAGTTCGGCAGATTAACTGCAGCCAAAAGGTTGGTTGAATATGCAATCAAGAAAGGTTTGATACAACCAGAAAAGCCAGAAAGCATTGAGATAATTGGAAGACTGGTAAAAAATTTGGAGAGATCCCCTACTCAAATTGCGATTAATTCATCAAATTTATTAGTATTCATAGCAAATAAGAATCCTGAGCTACTAAAGCCATTCATTAAAAGGCTTGAGGAACTAGAGGCTAATGGGCATATGTATCAAGCAGAGGAAGCAAGATTTGTGCTAAAGGCTATGAGGGGAAAGAAAAATGAATAAATTGGAAGAAATTATCCGGAAGTACGCATTGAAAAACGCATACTCCTATGGTAAAGCCGATATAAAAGCTGTAGCAAATAAAGTCTTCGGCCGGTGCAAAGAGGCACGGGTAAACCCAAGAGATGTCATGCCCATGGTCAGGGAGATAGTTGATAAGGTAAATAAGATGGACCATGACCAAATAGCAAAGGAGCTTGAAAAATATCCAGACCTGATGGTAAAAGAAGAAATAAAAGAAAGAACGCTTCCTCCACTGCCGAATGCAGAAGAAGGAAAAGTTGTAACCAGAATGCCTCCTGAACCAAACGCATACCCACATATAGGACATGCAATATCATTCTTTTTCAACTGGTATTATGCTAGGCAATACAAGGGAAAGGTAATACTAAGATTTGACGATACAAACCCTAGAAAGGAAAAGAAAGAATACTACGAAGCCATGGAATCTGGACTAGAATGGTTAGGGCTTGATTGGGATGAGAAACATTACATGTCAGAGGACATACCCATTATGTACAAATATGCAGAAGATCTGATAAAAAAAGGAAAGGCATACGTATGTACGTGCAATGGGGAGACGATAAAGAAAAATAGAGAGCTCGGGCAGGGATGTGAGCACAGAGAACAAAGCGTTGAGGAAAATTTAGAATTATGGAATAAAATGCTAACAGAACTCAAAGAAGGAGAGGCTGTCCTAAGGTATAAGGGAGATATGAAGTCAAAAAATACTGTAATGAGAGATCCCACACTAGCAAGAATAATAAATGCAGAACATCCGATACAAGGAGACAAATACAGGGTTTGGCCTACTTATGACTTCGCTTGTTCTATAGAGGATTCAATATTGGGTATAACCCATGTACTAAGATCAAATGAGTTTGAACTAAGGAACGAACTACAAAATGCAATCAGAGATGACTTGGGCTTAAGGAGCCCTACAATAATCCATTATTCAAGATTCAATGTTGAAGGAATGAAAGCTAGCAAGAGGGAAATAGCTAGGCTGATAGAGGAAGGGAAGGTAACTGGTTGGGACGATCCTAGGCTGATAACCCTGGCTGGTTTAAAGAGAAGAGGAATACTGCCGGAAACGATAAAGGGGCTTGCCATGGAGCTAGGTTTGTCTACGTCACAGCCAACGATATCGTGGGAAAACCTATTTTCAATAAACAGAAAACTGCTCGACCCAATGGCAAATAGATACTTCCTAGTCATAGACCCTGTAAGAATAATAGTTAACAATGCTCCCAACAAAACAGCTAGACTAAAATTACATCCAAACTGTCCTGAGAGGGGGTTTAGAGAGGTAGAGACCTCTGGTATATTCTTCATATCCAGATCGGATGCAGAAACATTAAAACCTGGGGACAAGATTAGGTTAAAGGATTTGTACAATATTGAAATAACATCTACAGACCCATTGAACGCCAAATATGTGGGGGAGGAAGTGATAAAAGGGATTCCTAAGATACAATGGGTTACTATGGATAATGTAAAGACAAAGCTTATAATTCCTGATATGCTGTTTAAAGATGGGGTTTTCAATGAAGAAAGCCTAGTAGAAAGAGAGTGTCTGGCAGAGAAAGGAGTAGCTAATGTAAAGGTTGACGAAATTGTGCAGTTTGAACGGGTGGGTTTTGCAAGAAAGGACAGTGACGATAGGTTTATACTAGCACACAAATAGTTTTATAAGCCGATTGGTTAAATTCTATGGATGTTTGAGTTTTGGGATAACTTACCAGTAGTAGGGCCCTATTTCGCAGGAGTCCCAGAGATAGTAAAGGCAGGATTAACAGGAATGCTGATTTTGATTGTGCTAGTGATTGGAGTAAAAGCTCTAAAGGGAAAGGGACCAAGCGGTGGGAGAAGGAGGAGATCTAGGAGAGAGCGAGAAGAAGTAGAAGAAACTGGACCTGGCGAAGAACTAGAAACTGGACTTGAGGGAGAAATGGTGGGAACTGAAGGCCTTGAAGGTGAAATGGGAAGGGACCTAGGCTTGTTTGAAGAAGAGAAATCAGAGGCTGGAATAGAGTCCTTACTTGCAGGCCAGCCTATCACGCCAGAGTCAGAATTATTCCCAGAAGAGGTTGGAGAAACTAAACAAGAGAAGAAAGCGAAGGAAAAGGAGGAAAAGAAGAAAGAAGAAAAAGTAGAGGCAGCTGAACTGCCTACAGAGATTGAGACTGTATTGGAGGAAGAGCCTGAGGAAAAGCCTAAGAAAAAGGAAAAGCCTGTGCTGTTTGAAGAGATAGACCTGGCAAAGATGGGGGAAAAGCACGGTAGGAAGACAAGAGAAGTACCCAAGAGGGAGGAAAAGCCTAAGGAGGAAGTAAAAGCAGGATCTGAAAAGCCTTTAAAGAGATTCATTATGGAGTCCCTAGACACGGGAAAAAATGAAAAAGAAATAATTAGTGAAATAATCAAGAGAGGTATTGGCAGGGGAAAAGCAAGGGTCTTACTAAAGCAAGTGGAAGAGCTATGGAAGACAAAAAGGAAGCCACTCTTGGATAAGAAAAAGGAGCTAGAGCACCAGAAAAAGATACTGCAGTACAAGTATCTAAAGATGCAGATAAGTGAAGACAATTTCAAAAAATTAATGAATGATATTCAAAAGCAGCTAATAGAAATTGAATCTAAGCTAAAAGCTAGTGAAAAGCTGTTTAATGATTAAGGTCTTGGTTTTATAAATTCTAGCCCTCCTTTCCTAGTTCTTATGTACGTTTCGGCCATGCTTTCCCTAGACAGATCAATCAAATCGCTCCTCCTTGTTGCGGGCAGTATCTCAAACTCTGGATCCAGTGTACCTTGATCAGGGTCAAATTCTTGAAGGATAAATCTTGCATTGTGCTTTCTAGCTATAAGAGATATGCTTCTAACCATCCTAGGATCATCTGTGACGTAGGGGATTACTGGGAAGACTATCTCTAAGTCACAGCTTATCCCTGCTAGGGTCTCATCAATATTATGGAAATATTCTTCCCCTTTACCTGTCAGCAGTTCTGCAAGCTTGACATTGAACTTGCTACCCTTCATGTCCAGAGACACTGTATCCACCAGCTTTTCCCTACATAATCTAGCTATGAGGTCTGGATTCTGCCCATTCGTTTCTAGCTTTATTTTCAGGCCTTGGCTTTTGATAAGCTTTGCCAATGGATATAGATTGTGAATGGTTGGCTCTCCTCCTGTCATGATAACAGAATCTATCATCGGCATGAATTCAACTATCTCGTTAAGAATTTCGGATGTAGTCAGCTTTCTGCAGCCAACAGATTTCACAAACCTGATTGCATTACAGTACCTACAAGCAAGATCACAACCGCAGAAATTCAAGACTATACTTGTATGCCCAGGATATCTTCCCTGATCAATCCCTCCAATGACTAAGGGGTAAATCATGACTATTCAAATGCAAGTAGAGTTAATAATGTTTTCTGTGTTCCAAGAACATGACTGCCAAAGGATTTTTAACCTTGAAACCAAAAAGAAGAATATGTCACCAAAAGGACTTGATTTCAAGGAGAAAGAACGATTGAAGATGCGAATGAGAATGGCATTTAAAGGAATGAATCCAAGAGTGAAGAAGGTACATGAAAATATAAAAAATGAAAACGAAGGCTGGGAAATAGGTATACTTGTCGCCCCTTCTCTTGGCCTAATAGTGCATAAGGTCCTTGAGGAAGGAGTTCCAAAAAGAAAAGGGATGATAAAGGTTACTGATAATTCTATAGAAGTATATGGGAAAGTCCCCAAGCATTTAATTGATCTCGCCAGATATCTATCAGATGCAAAAATATCTGAGGGTAGGTATGTAAATCTCAGAGAAACCATCCGCAATATATATCTCTATTCAAGGGGTAGTTTAAGACTGCCCGGCGGGGGAATTGGTGTGATGATACCAAAAGAAGAAATAGATCTTCTTACAAGAACGCTTGCAATTGAAAAAGAAAAATTATTGAAGATACTCGGTGGAAAGAAATGAAATTTGAATCCTTTGAAAAGGAGTTTTTACTGACAGAAAAGAGAACAATAAAGGACAGAGAATGGAAAAAGATATACGATAGTGTTTTTGACCATTACACCATAGGAAATCTATTCAGAGCATTTCTAAAGGCAGATCTGCAAGGGCTTGTGCATGTAATCAGCCTGGGAAAAGAGGCTAACGTATTCAAGGCATTAACAAGAGATGGGAAGAAAAGGGCTGTTAAAATATACAGGGTGGAAACCTCTGACTTCAGAAGAATGTACGAATACATAAATGGAGATCCAAGATTCCCAAGGGTAAGCAGAAATAGACGTAAGCTTGTGGAAGCCTGGTGCCAAAAAGAATTTAGAAACCTAGGAATTGGAAAAGAAGCTGGTGTCAGATGTCCAAAGCCTTACGCGTTCGCTGGAAACGTTTTGGTCATGCAGTACATAGGCAACGAAACCCCTGCTCCATTACTAAAAGACACGATCATAGATAACCCAGAGGAGACGCTAGAGGAGATAGTAAACGACATGAAAAAGTTATACTCCTATGGGCTTGTTCACAGCGATTTAAGCGAATTCAATATTTTATATTGGAGGAAAAAACCTTGGCTGATAGACTTTGCGCAGGGCGTATCTCTTGGCCATCCAAGGGCAAGGGAATTCCTAGAAAGAGATGCAAGAAATATAGCCAACTACTTCTCAAAGCTGGGAATAAATGTAACTATGGACGACATTCTTAACAAGGTGTATTCTGATTAAGCTATCCGTGATGTCGCTTTTCGTATTCCTTCTGGTACTCTCTTAAACTCATCAAGAATATGTCAAGGCCAATTGGCGATGTTATTGGCTCTTTAAACTTGCCATTCTCATCTGGAGTAACAACACCCACCATCCTCTTCAAAATATCCTCTACATCGCCCAATCCTGTTGCCCTGTTCCAATTAGAGAAGATCGTATTTCGCCTTGACCTTCTCAGCTTATCTTCATATTTGAATATACTCTCCGTAACCCTTTTCGCATGGTTGATAAGATTTGATACCAACTCTCCTGGCTTTCTCCCAGAAGCTAGTTCCTCCTCAATTAGGTTTGTTCGTTGAAGCTTGTATATGGCAAAAAATAGATTCAATGTATTCATCTCCTCCCTTTCAATGGTATGGGGCTTTTCAAGTATCTCTTTTAACCTCTCTGCAGATATCGGCTTGAACTCTTTCTTCTTTCCAATAATGTCGGAAAGCCCAAAGAATATTCTATTTTTCAATGTAAAATATCCCTTGATATCTTTATTTGGCTTGTTAACAGTCTTGCCTGGCATGTTCATATTCAAACAAACATAACTTATAATATTTCAGGATGTTTTCCCTACAAAGCGGTGTACTTCTTTGCCTATTGCTCAAACCGTCCATCATTACACCAATAAAAGCTTTTTATAGTTAAAAATCTATAAAATAGGCAGTAATTCTGGCTTTCAAAAGCTTTTAGTCTAAAATAAGGACGGGTTAGCATGGAGTTTAAAACGTACCTAATTGTCCCAAAGGATAGGATAGGGGTACTGATAGGAAAATCTGGGAAAGTTAGAGAAAAGATTGAAAAGCTGACTGGAGTAAAGCTAGACATAAACAGCAAAACAGGTGAAGTGGACATATTATATGACGAGAATTCGGCAGAGAATGCATTAAAGGCTAAAAATATTGTCCAGGCCATAGCTAGGGGGTTCTCACCTGAAAATGCCCTGCTCCTAGCTAGCGATGATTATTATCTGGTCACAGTGAACATTCAAGACATAGTTGGAAAATCTAGGAATGCATTAATCAGACAAAGGGCCAGGGTGATAGGAACCCAAGGGAAAGCTAGAAAAATGTTTGAAACATTAACTGGGACAAAGGTCTCTATTTACGGGAAAACAGTTAGCATAATAGGTCCATTAGAAAATGTAGAAATAGCAAAAGAAGGGATAGTAATGCTACTAAACGGAACTCCACATGGAGACGTGTACAAGCACATACAGAGGAGGATGCAAAATATCTTTTGAGGTGTTTTTATGGCTGGAAAGGCAGATACTATATTTAAAGAATTCAGAGAGCACAGTGTGGCTGAATTCTTCAAGAGAAACAGGCAAATGCTTGGTTACTCTGGAAAGATTAGGTCTTTGACTACAATAGTCCATGAATACGTAACCAATGCACTAGACGCATGTGAAGAAGCTGGTATACTTCCAGACATAAAAGTAGAACTAGAACAACTAGGTCCAGAGCATTACAAGGTTATAACAGAAGATAATGGGCCAGGAATACCTAAGAAGCATGTAGGGAATGTATTTGGAAAGATGCTTGCTGGAACAAAATTTCACAGATTCATACAGCAGAGGGGGCAGCAGGGAATTGGGGCTGCTGGGTGTACGATGTATGCTCAGATAACTACTGGGAAGCCAGTTAGAGTGATAACGTCAACAGGAAACGGCATGATATATGAATGTTCGGTCATGATAGATGTAAAGAAAAACGAACCAGTCATAAGTGATGAGAAAGAATACCCTGGAACTATGAGGGGGACTAAAGTCATAGGAGAGTTTAAGGGAGTAAAATATGTAAACAATGAGTATGGTCCGTATGAGTACCTGAGAAGGACAGCCGTAGCAAATCCACATGCAAAGATAACATTCAAAGATCCTGACGGAGCCAAGCATACCTGGGACAGGGCTGTTCATATTCTGCCAAAAATACCAAAACCATCAAAGCCACATCCTTATGGTATAACTGCACATGATCTGCTAGACTACGCGTCTAGAACAAAAGCTAGAAACATTAGGAGCTTCTTGGTTCAAACATTTGATAGAATGAGCACTGCAAAGGCAAAAGAGATTGAGGAGCTAACTGGTATAGACTTCAACAGAAAACCAGATTCTATAACATGGGAAGAAGCAGCAGCCATAGTTGAAGCGATAAAGAAGGTGAAATTCCTCGCTCCATCTACAAAGAATCTCTATCCAATAGGAGAGAAGCAGATTGAGAAGGCTATACTAAATGTCCTTGAACCAGAGTTTCATGAGGTAATAACAAGACCACCTAGTGTGTACAGGGGTGGAGTTCCATTCATAGTTGAAGCAGGTATTGCATACGGTGGGAAGGCAGGTAGATCTGTTGGGGGAAGCAAAAAAATGGAATTGATGAGGTTTGCCAATAGAGCTCCTTTGCTATTTGACGCTGGTGCAGATGTGATAACTAAGGTTGTGAATGAGATTGACTGGAAGAGATATGGGATAAAAGACGTGGATAATGTTCCATTGACCATCGTTGTGAATATAACGTCAACGTATATACCATACACATCAGCAGGTAAACAAGCAATATCAGATGAAGAAGAGATACATAAAGAAGTGAAACTAGCATTGCAGGACATTGCCAGAAGGATATCTATAAGCATATCAAGGAAAGCAAGGGCTCATGAGAAACAGCAAAGAAAACTAACCCTTGTTAAATACATACCTGAAATTGCATCTGCCCTAGAAAAGCTGACTGGAAAACCCAAAGCCGAAATAGAGAAGAAGTTAATGATTATTGTAGAGAGGAAATATGCAGAATGGGATAAGGAAGAAAATGGAGGAGATGATAATGCCAAAGAAGAAAACAAAAAAGCAAAGAAGTGAAGGAAGAAGACAAGAGGTTCTTAGAAAGTTGAAGGCTCTAGGGGAAAAGATAGTCGGAGAAATAGAAAAGGGTGAAAATCCTCATATTGATATTCCTGTTAGGTCGTTGTCAAATATAGAATTTGATGAGGATCTGCAGAGATTAAAGCTAGGGACTAAGGTAGCTAAAAGATATTTCCTGAATGTGGCGCATACTAGGAAGTTTATGCAAACCCTTCTCGTGGCAGCGTTCGCAAAGGATTTGGTAACAGAGAATCTGCACACCAGTCTAAGAGACATGTATTATGCATTGAAAAAGACAATACCTGGAACAAAGGAAAATACATTTGAAGAGCAAACAGAATCAGATGCTGTGGTTGTTGACCTAGAGGTTGCAGAGGACATACTAAGAGAAGAAATGCACCTAAATGCCGATGTAAGAGGAAGAGTAGTTGGAGATGTAACTATTGTAGACAGAGGAGATGAGGTTGACTGGTCAAAGCTAGGTTCTGGTGGTTGGGCAATTCCATCTAATGTAGAAGATATTGAGTTCAAAGAAGTAAATGCAGATTATGTTTTGGTTGTGGAGAAAAACGCGGCCTTTGAAAGAATGCATGAAGATAAATTCTGGAAGAAAGAGAATATGATACTGATAACCACTCAGGGACAAGCAGCCAGGGGAGTTAGAAGGCTGATCAATAGACTAGCTATGGAACATAACTTACCTGTTATTGTGTTCACAGATGCAGATGCGTACGGATGGTATATATACTCAGTTATAAAATGGGGGTCAATGAACCTCGCCCACGTTACAGATAAACTAGGAACTCCTCAGGCAAAGTATATAGGTCTAACCATAAGCGACATAGAAAAGTATGATCTAAAAAATTATACAATAAAGGCCAAAGATGTGGACATAAAGAGAGCCAAGGAGCTAATGCAATATCCTTGGTTCCAGAAGAAAGAATGGCAAAAGGAGTTAAACCTAATGATAAAGAAGGGATACAAAGCAGAGTTGGAAGCGTTGTCATCTAGGGGTCTCCAATTCATGACAAAGAGATACCTTCCAGAAAAGATAGAAAACAAGGAATTCCTACCATAAGGCTTACCAACCCATAATTATTTTTAAATAAAAACCGATATAACTACACCCATGCCGCCGTAGCTCAGCCCGGAAGAGCGCTCGGCTGTTAACCGAGTGGTCGCCGGTTCAAATCCGGCCGGCGGCGCTAAACCGCTGCGTCCGTTTACGCCGCGAACGAAGCCTATCGCGGAGCGATAGGCTGGCCTTCGGCCGGGTTATGAGTAGGTTGCAGGGGGGTAGAGGGAACCCGCTGGTGGTTCCTCTGTTCAAATCCGGCCGGCGGCGCTAAACCGGCACGTCCGTTTACGCCGGAGCGGGGTTGACGCAAGGTCAACCACACTGACCTTCGGCCAGTAGCATACTCCAAAGCACTTGAAGGTAGGCCTCTGGCTGGC
>Ga0190314_1000411_pt1 | contig 14971 bp, 7 predicted proteins | sample 4870071112_MG_FD_165055 | JGI IMG/M metagenome (GOLD analysis project Ga0190314, IMG submission 165055) | Hydrothermal vent sediment bacterial communities from Southern Trench, Guaymas Basin, Mexico - 4870-07-11-12_MG | ecosystem: Environmental > Aquatic > Marine > Hydrothermal vents > Sediment ...
AATCGAAAGGCGTGTTTCTAAATTTGTTGAAAAAAATATTTTTAATGACAAAAAAGAAAAGATAAGATATCACAGCTCCCATGGTGTAAGCCGTTTGTCTGCACCGAAATCTTATTTGCCCATTGATTCTAAACCTGATGTTCAGGATGATACGGCTCCCATATCAGTATCATTTGGAGAAGCTTTTCAAAACGCACGAAAAAATGGCAAGAAAAAAGGCGACACCTTTGAATGGAATGGGAAGCTGTATGATGCAGGTTTATTAAATGAAGAGGATAATTCTGTTGAAACCAAAGAGGATATAAAAAATACAGAAGATAATAACGGCAAGATTGATAAAAATGAAAATAGTGCACCACCCGTTCAAGTGGAACCTGATATTGAACCGAAATTGTTGGAAAAATCGGATGCCGGCAAACTTGGAGTCGCTGCAGCCGGATATCTGGGATGGAACCTTGTTTCGGAAAGTTCCAATAGAAAACCGATAATTGATAAAAAAGTGTTTAGAAAACTTGATCGTAAAATGAAAGACCGGCGTTTCATGTATTGGAATAATGGTGAATTTGATAATGAATCCATTATGTTAGAGAATTAATATGTTGGTTCTATGAAATATTTTTTTTGTCTTTTTGGCAAATTTGGTATATTTATTATTAACTTAGACAGAGCATGACAAAACTAAAGAGGAAAAGCAATGACTGAAAAAATTGATAAAAAAAAACAGACAGACATTAAAGCAGAAGACAATGATGCCGGCAAAACAAAAATCAAGTGGGATGGATCAAAAATGGTCAGCAATTATGCCAATGTCTGCAATGTTACAAGCACAAGAGAAGAGTTTACAATGCTGTTTGGAACAAATCAGAGCTGGAATGCCGCCCAAACAGAACTTGTTGTTGAGTTAACCAATCGTTTAATCATGAATCCCTATGCAGCCAAACGTTTATCCATGATACTTGGCGGGGTTGTTAAAGAATATGAATCAAGGTTTGGTTCTCTTGAAATTAATGCTGGAGACGCGCCAAATAAATAAGGGTTTTATCATGAAAGTTGGTTTTTACCAGAAAGAGCAGAGCAATACACACTTTCTGGTGGCAAAACATCTTGATTATATTTCCTGTGAAGAACAAAAGTCGCTTTTTTTTCTAATTGAAGATTATCTTGCATTTAGAAAAAAAGCGGCTTTTTTTCTTGAAAGAAATTTTAAAGATATTTGCACAAAAAAATGTTATGAGAGTAGTCTCAGTGCATGCTGCCAGAAAGAGGGAATAGTAATTTTTTTTGCAGATTTTGTTATAAATGCGCTTTTTTCAAAAAAAGAAGATATTAATAAGTTAATCTGTCTGCTGGATATTGAAAGTAAGGGAAACAAATGTATCTATCTTGGTGAGGATGGATGCATGTGGGCTCTTAAGCCAATAGTCTGTGAGATGTTTCTTTGTAATCAGGCCCAAAAAAAGGTTTTTGAATCTGACTATAAGATTAAAGAAGAGTGGAATGAATTAAAAAAATGCCAAAAACTTTTTACCTGGCCTGACAGACCTGTGCTTTTTGATGAATTGGAAGATTATTTTATTAAAGCAGGGTTTTTTTCACCGCTTATGTATATGCATAACAGCCCGGGGCTTTTAAGGCTGAAAAAAAGATGGGCTTAAGAGCAAAAAAATAAAACACAGGATTATAACTTTAAGCACATGACATCATCACATGCATCGCTTTTAGATGATCAGATTGACCGATACTTAACCTGGCTGCTTGTTGAAAAAGGTCTTTCAAAAAATACCCTGGAATCATACAGTAATGATCTTCAAAGATATTTGCATTTTCTTAAAAAAGAAAATATTACTGATATTATCAACGCAGATGCATCGGTTATATTAAAACATCTTTTATCATTAAAAGATTCCGGCCTTGGTTCAAGTTCAAGGGCAAGACATCTTGTAACTTTGAGGGGGTTTTACAGGTTTTTAGTTCAGGAAAAGGATATTAAACAGGATTATACAAAAATTCTGGATCTTCCCAAAAAAAGCATTAAGCTTCCTGATGTTTTATGTGTTGATGATGTGAAGCTTCTTTTAAATACCCCGAAAACAGATAAACCGGCCGGGGCGAGAGATGCGGCAATGTTAGAGTTGATCTATGCTGCGGGATTAAGGGTTTCAGAGCTTGTAAATTTAAAACTTAATGATATAAATCTTGAGGCCTGTTTTGTGAGAGTCATGGGCAAGGGTTCAAAAGAAAGAGTGGTTCCCATAGGTTCATACGCAAAAGGAAAGATTGAAAGCTATATAAAAACAGCGAGAACCACGCTGCTTAAAAACAATATCAGCTCTTATATGTTTGTTGCCCGAGCTGGAAAGCCCTTAACGAGGCAGGGTTTCTGGAAACTTCTCAAACGCTATGCAGATAAAACAGGGATTAAAAAAAATATTACACCGCATACCTTAAGGCACTCTTTTGCAAGTCACCTTCTGGAGGGCGGCGCCAATTTAAGGGCGGTTCAGGTGATGCTTGGGCATGTGGATATTTCAACTACCCAGATATACACACATGTTGCAAGGGAACACCTTAAAAAGATGCATAAAAAATATCATCCACGGGGTTAGTTTTGCCTGAACTAAAATGCTGTTCAGGCTGGTTTTGGGTTTTTTTGCTTCCATTAATTTATTTGAGTGAAATTTTTAAAATATGATATGTACTGATAAAAAAACAGGTTTTTCCTGTTTCCTGAAACAGGAAGATATATGTACGCCAGGATACAGCGCTGTAAAAGCGGCTATAAGACAGGTCTCACAACCTGTAATTCTTTTAAAAAATATTAACGGTGAGATGTGTGCTGCCAAATGCAGTATGCCGGTCGGTGGACAAGAACCGGGACAATATTCAAAAGAGTATTCGTTTTGCGCATATGTTCCGCCCCTTCATCCTGAAAATTTTGGAGATTTGTTTTTTAAGAAAGCTTATAATCTTAAATATGCTTATATAATGGGTGCCATGGCAAACGGTATTACATCTGTTGAAATGGTGGAAAATGCTGCCCATGCCGGGATGCTGGGAATTTTTGGCTCCGGAGGCCTAGATCTTGACAGTATAGAGGATGCTGTAATCAGGTTAAAGAAAAATTTGAAAAATCTTCCATTCGGGTTTAATCTTATTCACAGCCCGAATAATATAGAGCTTGAATCAAAAACGGTTGATCTTTATCTAAAACACGAAGTAAGACTCATAAGCGCTTCGGCATATATGGGTTTGACTCTTCCCTTAGTCAGGTTTCGGGTAAGTGGAATATATAAAGACAGCTCCGGAAAAATTGTTGCTCCAAACAGAATTATTGCTAAAGTGTCCAGAGTTGAGGTTGCAAAAAAGTTCCTTTCACCTCCACCTGAAAAGTTTCTGGATCAACTTGTTCACAATAATATGATAACAGGGCAGGAGGCATTGCTGGCATTATCTGTGCCCATGGCTGAGGATTTGACTGCTGAGGCGGATTCCGGAGGTCATACAGATAACCAGGCTGCCATATCATTATTGCCCACCATGCTGTCTCTTCGGGATGAGGTGGTTGAAAAGTTCAAGTACAGTATGCCCATATGCGTGGGTCTTGGAGGAGGAATAGCAACGCCCCATTCAACTGCCGCAGCTTTTGCAATGGGAGCGGCCTATGTTCTTACAGGGTCAATTAATCAGTCCTGTGTTGAAGCCGGAACATCTGAAACCGTTCGTCAAATGCTTTCGGAAACAAAGCAGGCCGATGTGGTTATGGCTCCGGCTGCTGACATGTTTGAGATGGGTGTAAAAGTTCAGGTTTTAAAACGCGGTACCATGTTTTCCATGCGCAGCTCAAAGCTGTATGATTTTTATTCGCAGTATGACTGTTTTGAAAATATCCCTTTAAAGCAGAAAAAAATACTGGAAAGAGATTTTTTTCGAAGAAGTTTTGAAGAGGAATGGAATGAGACAAAAAATTATTTTTCAATGCATGATCCCAAGGTTATCAACAGGGCCGAAAAGGATGATAAATATAAAATGGCCCTTGTGTTCAGGGCATACCTGTGGCGCAGTTCACATTGGGCAATAACCGGTGATTTATCAAGAAAAATAGACTATCAGATATGGTGCGGTCCATCCATGGGCGCTTTTAATGAATGGGTTAAGGGAACATTTCTTGAAAAATATGAAAACAGAAAGGTCGTTGTTGTTGCAATGAATCTTCTTGCCGGCGCATCTGTTGTAACCCGTGCAAACTGCCTGAAGAATCAAATAGATGTTTTTTCTGGTGATATGGGAAAATTTGCTCCTTTGAGGCTTAAGGAAATTAATAAGCTGCTTGGTTTTTAAATTATAAAAGAAAGCAATCTTAAGTGAAACATAAAAACGAATTAAAATATCAAAATACACCTGTTGCAATAATAGGAATGGAATGTTTTTTTCCTAAATCTTCGGATTTGAAAGAATACTGGCGTCTTCTTTATAATGGTGAAGACGGAATAACGGATATTCCTGAAACGCACTGGTCTCCTGAAGATTATTTTGACAAAGACCAGGCAAGGCCGGATCATGTTTATGCAAAGCGCGGGGGATTTCTATCACCTGTAAAATTTGATCCCTTAGAATTCGGGATTCCTCCTTCTAATCTTCAGGCAACTGATACTTCCCAGCTTCTGGCTCTGATTGCCGCTAAAAGGGCACTGGAAAAAGCCGGTTATGGGGGAGACAAAGAATTTAACAGGGATAAAACAGGTGTAATAATAGGGGTGACAGGCACTCAGGAGCTTGTTATTCCTCTTGGGGCAAGACTTGGTTATCCAGTATGGCGCAAAGCTCTTGAAAATTCAGGGGTTGACCATGATAAAACCGAAGAAGTAATTAAGCGTATATCCGAATCGTATCTGCCGTGGCAGGAGAATTCATTTCCTGGTCTTTTGGGAAACGTTGTTGCCGGCAGAATCTGCAACCGCCTCAATCTGGGAGGCACTAACTGTGTTGTTGATGCTGCATGCGCCAGCTCAATGGCAGCTCTTAACATGGCGGTTATGGAGCTTGTTTCAGGCAAAAGTGATATGGTTGTTACAGGAGGGGTGGATACTCTCAACGATATATTTATGCATATGTGTTTTGCAAAAACGCATATTCTTTCACCCTCAGGTGACATAAGGCCTTTTTCAAAAAATGCAGACGGCACTCTTCTTGGAGAAGGTGTCGGCATACTTGTTCTTAAACGGCTTGCTGACGCCAAAAAAGATGGAGACAGGATCTATGCTGTTATAAAAGGGATAGGCACCTCAAGTGACGGTAAATCCCAGAGTATTTATGCCCCAAATGCAAAGGGGCAGGCAAAGGCGCTTAGAGAGGCTTATGAAAATGCTGATGTTGATCCTGGAACTGTTGAACTTCTTGAAGCCCACGGAACAGGCACCATGGTTGGTGATCTTGTGGAATTTAATGCTGTTAAAGAAGTATTTGGCCAATCGGAAAACCAGTCAGAGAAAAAAAATAACTGGTGCGCAATAGGCTCGGTAAAGTCCATGATCGGCCATACAAAGGCAGCAGCAGGTTCTGCTGGTTTGATAAAGGCAGCTCTTTCTTTATACAACAAGGTCCTCCTGCCGACATTAAAGGCTGATGAGCCTGATCCGAAACTTGAAATTGATAAATCTCCCTTTTATATCAATTCAGAATCAAGACCATGGTTTTCTAAAAATGGCAATCCCCGCAGGGCTGGAATCAGCTCATTCGGATTCGGAGGAAGTAATTTCCATGTAATCATGGAAGAATATCTGAGAGACAAAGAAGAGGTTTTATGCGCATCAAAAGTTGAAATTATATCATTTTCTTCATCATCATTAGAGGGACTTAAAAACGACATATCAGAATTTAAAAAACTAACTGTCCAATCTTTTTCTAAAAACTTTTTTGCTGAAAAAACCTTTGAAACAAGAAAGAATTTTTCTTCAAAGGATCCATACAGGCTTCTTATAACTGTAAAATCCCTGTCTGAAACAGATGAAGATCTATCCCTGTCTCTGGAACAGCTTTTTGACGAAGCATCAGCGCTTATGGAAAAAATTGGCCTGGAAGGTAAAAGCATTTTAAATACAGATAATGTTTTTTTGGGTTGTGGCAAGCCTTCAGAAAAAATTGCCTTTGTTTTTCCAGGTCAGGGGAGTCAGTATGTTAACATGGGAAGGGATATTATATGCTCTTTTCCTGAGTCATTTAAGGCGATTGAAACAGCCAACAGCATATGTGGCAAACAGGCGAACGCAAACTTTTTAATAAGCGACTTTATCTTTCCACGGTTGTCAAAAAGTAAAAAAGAGACTGAAAAACAAAAAACAAGGCTCCAAAAAACAGATATTGCCCAGCCAGCAATCGGAGCTGTAAGTCTTGCAATGCTTAAAATCTTGCAAAGATTCGGCATTAAACCTGATGCCGTATGCGGCCACAGTTTCGGAGAATTAACAGCACTTTGCGCTGCCGGATGGATTGATGAAGAGACATTCTTGAACCTTGCAGCTATTCGTGGAAAATTGATGGCCGATGCCGGCAAAAGTAATGAAGTAAATAACGGTGCAATGCTGGCAGTAAATGCACCCCTTGATGAGCTTGAAAAACTCGTTGCGGGCATGGACAACAGGCTGATAATAGCAAATAGAAACAGCCCTCGCCAGGGAGTATTATCAGGCTCTTTAAATTATATTGAAGAGGCCCAAAAGATATGCCTTAAAAAAGGATTTTCTGCAATAAGACTTCCTGTTTCAGCAGCATTTCACAGCAGTCTTGTTGAGGAGGCAGCCAAACCTTTTGGGGATGCCGTAAATAATTTTAATATTATACCGACTGATATGCCTGTTTTTTCAAATACTACAGCCGGCATGTACCCTGCTGATTCCAGCAAAGCACGAGCACTTCTTGCAAATCAGATTTTGTCTCCTGTGAATTTTACAGAAGAAATTGAAAATTTATACACATTCGGTATTAATACTTTTGTGGAGGTGGGGCCTAAACCTGTTTTATCGGGTCTTATAAAATCAATATTAAGAGGCAGAGATTGCCATATAATTTCCTTAGATTCTTCTTCCGGTAAAGATTCAGGTATTGCAGATATCGCAAGAGCCCTTTGTATGATTGCTTCCACCGGCAGCCAGGTTGATCTAAAAAAGTGGGAATGCCCGATTGGGTCGGATTTGGCATCATTAAATCAGGTTAAACCGGTTAATAATGCTAAGGGGAAGATGGCTGTGCAGGTTTCAGGTGCAAATTTTAAAGTGCCAACTAAAAACAATCAGGATAAAGTGGAAAATTATAAGAATAAAAATTTTACTCCTCAAGCTGTGGAGAGCTCTAAAGAACCGGAAATTGGTGGTGTCATGTATAAAGATAAAAAGGATTCAGACCATAATATTATAGACTCATTAAAGCTTGTGAGGGAAGGCATGGACGCAATCTGTTCAATACAGATGCAGACAGCGGAAACTCACAAGAAATTTTTGGAAACCCAGGCTGAAGCAAGCCGTACTTTGCATGAAATGATGGAAAGCGTAAGGAGTATTACAGAAACTTCTTCCGGAGCCGACAATAAAAAAGATATTTTTGAAAAAAAGGAGATTTTTATTCCGGATAATTTGACTGCTCAGGCTTTGGAAGTAAAACCGGAACCTGCAGAAAGCCTAAAAGCCATTTCTGTTAAAGATGAGGTTAAGGTTGACCCTGAAGAGGCCGAAAAAGCAGAAAAAGTTCAGGATATTATAACCGGAGTTGTTTCGGAACTTACAGGCTATCCTCCCGAGATGCTTGAACCTGATATGGATATAGAGACGGATCTTGGCATAGATTCAATAAAGAGGGTGGAGATATTTTCATTATTGGAAGAAAAGATGCCTGGCCTTCCCTCGGTTTCACCTGAAGATATGGGCAGTATAAAAACCCTGGGCCAGATAGCCGAATATTTAAAAAGCAGTTCCGGCAGTAAAGATGCCGGCTTAGAATATACAGACTTAGATTCAGAAGAAGGCAGGTCTAAAAAAATAAAGGCTGAAACCAAAGATCCAAAAGCAGAACCTGAATCAGAAAAAGTTCAGGATATTATAACCGGAGTTGTTTCTCAGCTCACAGGCTATCCTCCCGAGATGCTTGAACCTGATATGGATATAGAGACGGATCTTGGCATAGATTCAATAAAGAGGGTGGAGATATTTTCATTATTGGAAGAAAAGATGCCTGGTCTTCCCTCGGTTTCACCTGAAGATATGGGCAGTATAAAAACCCTGGGTCAGATAGCCGAATATTTAAAAAGCAGTTCAGATTATAAACAAACCGGTTTAAAAGAAAGCGGGCAGGAAAACATTGAGGAAGTAAAAAATCTGAAAAATATAAGTAAGGAAGAGATAAATGAAGCAAGTCTCGATTCTGCTGAATCTGTTTCAGATTTAATAGACAGAAAAAAAGTTTGCCTTGTTGAAACTCCTCTAAAAGCAGGAAAGAGTATAACTATTCCGGCAGACAAAAAGATTTTTATCACAGATGACAAGGCAGGACTTTCCCTGTCCATAGCTGATGAGCTTGCTCTTTTAAACATAAATACCGTTGTGATATCCCATGATATATTAAAGTATAGAAAAGATTTTCCCAAAGCCGCAGGCCTTATACTTATTCCTAAAAAAATGGACGCAGGCCCAGATTATGATCCAGATAATGACCCAGATAATAACCCAGATAAAAAGCATGAAGAATTTCTTAAAAATGTTTTTATGCTTACAAGCCATATTGCAGGGGATTTAATAAAATCGGCAAAAAATGGCGGGGCGGTATTTGCCACAATAACCGGACTGGACGGTGCGTTTGGCTTTAAAGGAGGAGCTGTTTTAAGCCCTGTATCAGGTGGACTTGCAGGCCTTGCCAAGACAGCTTCAATTGAATGGGAACAGGTTTCATGCCATGCACTGGATATAGATCCGGCATGGAAAAACAACAGGGAAATTGCAAAGGCAGTTGTCGCAGAAATATTGAATGACAGTTTAGAAAACGGTATTGAAACAGGACTTGGGCAAAACATAAGGTATAAGTTAAAGCTTCAGTCTGCTCCCTATGCTGATTCCGAGAGTGTCCAGGCAGAAACTGCTCTAAATCCTGGCGAACCGGTTGTTATAACAGGCGGCGCAAGGGGCATTACCGCAAACTGCGCATTTGCCCTTGCAAAATATGAACGCCCTGTACTCGTTCTTATTGGACGTTCTCCTGCTTTATTCCCTGAGCCTGAATGGCTTGCCCCTTTGGATGATAAAGGGTTAATTAAAAAAGCCATATTGGAAAATGAAAAACCTGTAACTCCTGCTGAGCTTGAAAAATTATATGCAAGGTATATGGCAAACAGGGAAATAGCAAAGAATATAAAAATGTTAAAATCAATGGGAGAAAAGGTTTATTACTATTCTGCCGACATACGCGATTATGACCGCATATCTGTTATATTCAATGAGGTGCGAGACCTGCATGGCCCAATCAAAGGAATAATCCACGGCGCAGGTGTTCTTGAAGACAGGTTGATAACAGATAAAACAAAAGAGCAGTATGAAAAAGTTTTCAGCACCAAGGTGGATGGATTAAGAGCGCTTCTTGCTGCTGCAAAAGATGATGATTTAAAATATCTTATACTTTTTTCTTCAATAAGCGCCAGAGTAGGCAACATGGGGCAGGCCGATTATGCAATGGCAAATGAGGTTTTAAATAAAATTGCTCACCGGGAATCGAATCTCAGGTCAGGCTGCAGGGTTGTTTCCATTAACTGGGGGCCCTGGGATGGCGGTATGGTATCTGATACCTTAAAAAATGAATTTAAAAAAAATAATATTGGCATGATTCCTGTTGATACAGGAGCAATGTGCATGCTTTATGAAATGAAAAGGCAAAGTGTAAAATCGGATAATCAGAATCCTGAAGTAGTTATAGGAGCAAAATCTTTTTCTAAAGATGAAGCTTATCAGGAGAACTCTCATTATTTTAAAGGCTCCCGAACTTCAGAAAAACAACCTGATAATTTTAAGCCCGTTGGCGGTAATAATAATCTTTCTCTTATAATTAAGCGTGAGATTGATGTGAACAGCTATCCTGTTTTAAAGTCTCATGTTCTTGGGGGCAGACCGGTTGTGCCTTTTGCTCTTATGACCGAATGGATCAGCCATAGTGCACTTCATGAAAATCCCGGTCTTTTACTCTATGGCATTGACGATATGCGGATTTTAAAAGGGATTGCCCTGGAGAAAAAAAATGGTCACAGGAAAAAACTTGTCCATATGTTCACGGGAAAGGCTGTAAAAAAAGGTTTATTTTTTGAAGTTGATGTTGAAATCAGGGATGGTGTTAAAAAAGGCATGGGAGTAATACATTCAAGGGCAAAGGCGATTTTGACTTCTTCTCTTTCCCATAAATCTTCCGGCTCTGCCTTGCGCCTTGATCCTGATGAACTAAAGATTACGCCCTATGCGCGAACCATGGACGATGTGTATGAAAATATTCTGTTTCATGGTGATAAACTTCGAGGTATAAGAAAAATAACAAGCTGCTCTGAGCAGTTCATGCTTGCAGAGATTGATTCAGCTCCATTGCCCGGGCAATGGATGTCTGAGCCTTTAAGAAGCCGATGGATAGCTGACCCTTTGATTATTGATTCTGCTTTTCAGATGGCAACGATTTGGACTTATGAAAAAACAGGCATGTTTTCCCTGCCGGGATATTGTGCAACATACCGCCAGTATCAGGACAGATTTCCATCAAAAGGTGTGAAAGTTTTGCTGGAAATTAATGATGTGAGCGCTCGTCAAATGAAGGGAGACTTTACGTTTCTCGATGAAGATAAAAATGTGGTTGCGAGATTAACCGGTTATGAAGCAACTATGGATGCTTCACTTGCCCTGGCTTTTAAAAGAGAATAAAGAATTGTTGATCAAAGGCATTGAGGTGGACTGCTTCTTTATGCCAGCCGTTGAGCCTGTCGAAAATCGCTAAAATTGCCATTTTTGGACTTTTTCGACAGCCTCGTTATTCACTTATAAATGCAAGCAAAGGAGGTGATTCAGGCAAAAAAATAAATAAAGTTAAGGAATAAAATAAATGTGATCATACAAAGTTTTAAGTTGATATGATCAAATGTTAAGCATGTTGGAAAAACAAAGGGAAATTTATTTATGCGATTTAAGTTAATGTTGAATTTTATTATGTCAATAGGGTTGCTTGTAGTATCAACTGTTTATGCTGGTGAGTTACCAACCTATTCTGAACTTCAAAAAGTTCTTAAAGAAGTTGTAAAAGAAAAAAATGGCGGATTTGGTTTAAATATGTGGGCAACGATAGTTGATAGGGATGGTGTAGTAAAAGCAGTTGTATTCTCAGGTGTAGATAGAGGTGACCAATGGCCTGGGAGCCGTGTTATTTCTGCACAAAAAGCAAATACTGCAAATGCTTTTAGTCTTCCTGGTTTATCATTATCAACAGCAAATCTTTTTTCAGCAGTTCAGCCTGGCGGCAGTTTGTATGGTTTGCAGCATAGTAATCCGGTCGATACTAATGTCGCCTATGGTGGGTCATCAAACAAAATAGGCACAGAAAACGATCCGATGGTTGGAAAAAAAATCGGAGGAGTTAATGTTTTTGGTGGTGGTTTAGCTTTGTATAATGATTTTGGAAAGCTTATTGGAGCCATTGGAGTTAGCGGTGATAGTTCATGTGCGGACCATAATATTGCATGGAAAGTTCGTCATAAACTCAAAATGGACTACATACCTGCAGGGGTTAGTCCAAACAAGGATGATAATATTGTCAATGACATTATTGATAGTGTTAGCTCAAGTGGATGGGGGCATCCTGTGTGTTCACCCGAAGCAGCTGATATATCCAAAGCTTATTCCAAAACACATCCAGTTCGTTCAAAAAAGTAAAGCGTTTTCGACATTGGCTGATCTGGTAAGATCATAAACCCAAACCTGAAAGGAAAGGAGGACGGAGATGAGTGAAAACGGCAAATGCCCGGTAACGGGCAGCTCTAACAGTCACGTAGTCAGCCGTGGCACGTCGAACCAAGACTGGTGGCCGAAGCAGTTGAACCTTAACATTTTGCACCAGCATTCCACCAAGTCCAATCCAATGGGCGAGGAATTTAACTACGCTGAAGAATTCAGGAAACTTGATCTGGCTGCCCTTAAGAATGACCTATATGCGCTGATGACCGACTCGCAGAACTGGTGGCCGGCCGATTACGGTCACTACGGGGGGCTCTTCATCCGGATGGCGTGGCACAGCGCAGGCACATACCGCATGGGCGACGGCCGCGGCGGGGCAGGCTCCGGCAATCAGCGTTTGGCGCCTCTCAACAGCTGGCCGGATAACGTGAACCTCGACAAGGCGCGCCGTCTGCTTTGGCCGATCAAGCAGAAATACGGCAACAAGATCTCCTGGGCCGACCTTATGATCCTCACCGGCAACTGCGCCCTGGAGTCGATGGGATTTAAGACCTTCGGCTTCGGCGGTGGGCGCGAGGACGTCTGGGAGCCGGAAGAGGACATTTACTGGGGGGGCGAGAGCGAGTGGCTTGGTGACAAGCGCTACTCCGGCGACCGGAATCTTGAAAATCCTCTTGCCGCCGTGCAGATGGGCCTGATATACGTGAACCCGGAAGGGCCGAATGGCGAACCGAATGCGGTCGCCTCCGGCCGTGATGTTCGAGAGACCTTCGGGCGTATGGGCATGAACGACAAAGAAACGGTCGCGCTCGTCGCCGGCGGCCACACCTTCGGCAAATGCCATGGCGCGGGCGATGCAGCGCTGGTCGGTCCTGAACCGGAAGCCGCCCCCATCGAGGAACAGGGTCTCGGCTGGAAGAGCAGTTTCGGCAGCGGCAAGGGGGGTGATACGATCAGCAGCGGCATCGAGGGCGCGTGGACGGCGAAACCGACCCAGTGGGATATGGGCTATTTCGATGTGCTGTTCGGCTATGATTGGAATTTGTTGAAAAGCCCCGCAGGCGCCTACCAGTGGGTTCCGGTCAATCCGGATGAAAAGGATCTCGCGCCAGCCTCTCACGATCCGTCGAAGCGGGTTACGACCATCATGACCACGGCAGACCTTTCTCTGAGGATGGATCCAATCTATAAGCCGATTGCGAAGCGGTTCCACGAGAACCCGGAGGAGTTCGCGGATGCGTTTGCCAGGGCGTGGTTCAAGCTGACCCACCGCGACATGGGCCCCCGCTCGCGCTATCTCGGTCCGGAGGTCCCGGCGGAGGAACTGATCTGGCAAGACCCGGTGCCCGCAGTCGATCATGAGCTGATCGACGCGCAGGATATCGCCGACCTCAAGGGCAAGATCCTTGCCTCTGGTCTGTCTGTCTCCAAACTGGTCTCGACGGCTTGGGCGTCGGCATCCACGTTCCGCAGCTCCGACAAGCGGGGCGGGGCGAACGGGGCACGCATCCGTTTTGCGCCGCAAAATGATTGGGAAGTCAACCAGCCTGAGCAACTTGCGACTGTGCTGCAGACCCTTGAGGGAATCCAACAGACGTTCAACAGCGCGCAGTCAGACGGCAAGAAGGTTTCGCTCGCCGACTTGATTGTCCTGGCCGGATGCGCAGGTGTCGAGCAAGCTGCGAAGAATGCCGGTCACAATGTGACCGTTCCCTTCTCGCCGGGACGCACAGATGCGTCGCAGGAGCAAACCAGCGCCAAGTCATTCGCCGTACTCAAACCGGCTGCAGACGGATTCCGTAACTACCTCAAAACCAAATACGCCGTAGAGGCAGAGGAATTGCTGGTTGATCGTGCACAACTGCTGACACTGACCGCACCTGAGATGACGGTTCTAATTGGCGGCATGCGCGTCTTGAATGTCAATTTCGGACAATCCCAGCACGGTGTCTTCACCAAACGACCAGAGACGCTCACCAATGACTTTTTCGTGAATCTGCTCGACATGAGCACGACGTGGAAGTCAACCTCGGAAGACGAAGACGTGTTCGAGGGGCGTGATAGCGTGAGCGGCGAACTCAAGTGGACCTGCACCCGTGTCGATCTCATTTTTGGTTCGAACTCCCGGCTCCGTGCCTTGGCCGAAGTTTATGGATGTAAGGACTCCCAGGAGAAGTTCCTACACGACTTTGTAGCGGTGTGGAACAAAGTAATGAACCTTGACCGTTTCGACCTCGCCTGATCTTAGCATAAACGCCTTCTCGGGCTTCTTTCTGACAGGGCGGCGAACATACGCTTAGCTAAACAACCGGTTCAGCGGACGGCATACCGCCGCCGCTGAACCGGAATGTTGAACTAAACCGCTTTGCGGAATTACAGTAACTCACATTTTTTTTAAAATTTTTCCAGACTTAACCCTCATTGGGTGCAGGTGATGCGTACATGCTGTATTCAATTTAACTGCTTTGTGTCTCAAAATAATCCCTTATTAATTTCAATAGAAGCACATTGTATTAAAATAAATGCCTGTATTTTTAATGGCAACTTGACATATTAAATTTTTCATCATATATTTTAATATATAATTTATTTGGTGGAGGTCACTAATGGACAAGTCTCTTTTTAATTCTAACTCCCTTGGAAAACTTATAAAGATTAATATACATGATACTATTGATTACGCATTTATTCCAACCGCTTTGGCTTCAGATTGGGAAATGCCAAATTATCTTTGGCCTTTATTATCAACCGCTAAGGAAGAACTCGCAAGGTTAGATGGTGTCGGAAGACATATGCCAAATTATGAACTATTATTAAGACCTTTACAGCAAAGAGAAGCCCTTAAATCTTCTAGTTTAGAAGGGACATATGCAACTCCTGAACAACTATTGCTATTTGCAATAGAACCAAGAGAACCTAAATCCTCAAAAGATCCGGTAAACTCATGGAAAGAAGTGTCAAATTATAGTCGTGCATTGAGAATAGGCCAGGAACTCTTAAAAGATATTCCAATTTCT
>Ga0190314_1000415_pt1 | contig 14896 bp, 24 predicted proteins | sample 4870071112_MG_FD_165055 | JGI IMG/M metagenome (GOLD analysis project Ga0190314, IMG submission 165055) | Hydrothermal vent sediment bacterial communities from Southern Trench, Guaymas Basin, Mexico - 4870-07-11-12_MG | ecosystem: Environmental > Aquatic > Marine > Hydrothermal vents > Sediment ...
AGTTTCATGTTTTACTACCCTCTTTTAAAAAGTAATAAAAAGCGCCCATAACTTTTTTAAAGCATTCCCATTGATCTTTTATGCCGCCAGGATATCTATCCATAACCCCAAAAATTGCATTGAAATCAAGGTCAACGACTACATCTGTTTCGCCATTAAATCGGGTCCTTACTTGACCTAAAACTATTTGATAAATATGCGCCGCTTCTTTGTTTGCCTCCATTAAATCTACCCAACAAGTTTCGCATGGTGGTTCACTTGGGGGGCTTCTCTCTGCATACATTGTCCTGCATTGATCACATTTTGTTAAAACAACCCCGCCCTCAAGCACTATCCTGGATTCGGCCTGACCTTGTGTAAACCGAATCCAGGATATTAGTTTTTTTCCTGTTCCTCTTTATCCACAACGCCAGCATCCGCCAAAATTTTCATACATCGTGCAATGAACCTGTCAAACACAGGGATTTTCATTAACTTCAGCTTATTTTCACGAGTGCATTCAATTTCTTTGCCTGTTTTGCTATCTTTAAAGTTTTCGAAACTAATAATAGCGTAATCCCATGCGTCATCTCTTTCTTTTTTCGCTTCTTCCGTGGTGAACTCCTGCAAATTCGACAACCGCTCCATTGCCCTTGATTTAGGATTAAAAACATGTTCGACAATCGTTTTCCGTTTCTCAATACATTTCTCAAGGAAAGGTTGGATAGGCCGTAATGTAACCCAGGCATCACCCTCCGGTTCATTCTCAAATATCGCGTCTCCTGTTGTCGGGTCATTATAAGATTTGAAAAATTGAAAACACTCACCTTCTGTTTGATCAAGATTTAAAAACATTAATATGCATCCTTTTTTTAAGTTGTTGTTATACCAAATACATAAATGCACCGGATATCTGTCCCTCAAAGCTTGTCCTTGCCAAACCGCTTCTGTCTGCTTCAACACCGTTAGCCTTGGTCATCAGTATACAGCCGCTTGTCCCGATTGTTATATAGGACGTTTGATTAACCCAAAATCTCGGCCCTGATGTAGTACTATTGATAAGTTTCGTCCCATTTTTTACACAATTCACCAATGTGGTTTGCATAGGATCAGTTGGATCATACGCCACCTCTGTTAAACTAATAGCGCCTCCATCCGCGCTTGCAAATTCAAGAATGTCAATGTCCACCCCAAACTCTGAAGTATCCACAGTTTTTCTTGTTATCCCGGTTAGGCTATAATTCCCAGCTCCTAATATTTTAGAAGTTGGGCCTAAAGTCACTTTCTGAAAACTTCCTGATAATGTTGCCGCTCTATCTGCCATTGTTTGTCCCCTCCTATTTATTCGTTCTGTTTTTTAATTGCTTCTTCCATCACTTTTTTATTTTTTGCTGTTTTCATAGCACGATACAAAACATTTGTTGCTTTGTTAACAACCATTGTCGTTAAATGCCCGGATGGAACCGATGTATCTACAAAAATTTTATACTCTGCCTTTTTTAAATCTTGGCAAAATCCTATATCCTCCCCTATAGTAGCCCCTGTGTCCGCATCTTTTTGGAACCTGAACCATGGATACGGTATTTTTTTGAATACTTGCATATCAAACATAAGACAACCGGCCCCAGTTGCGTCTACTTCAACGAGTTCGTCTTCATCCCACTCATCCACGCTTTGATATCCACCCTCCGTAACCCGTAACATTATGCTATCAAAGGGGGGATATCGCCTGAAGCAAAGTGCACCAACTATCGGCAATTGATGAGCCAACAAATTAGTTATTGTTTTAGGATGATATACCATATCGACATCCATCATAATTAAAGATGTAGCACCAACTGCTTGCGCCTTTTCGACAATATCATTCCTTAGTGTATCAATGGGGCCGTTATCAGCGTGGATATAAGTAAAATCCGGCCGCTCCATATGAATAAAAGAGTTAAAGAAACTTATTGGAACAGAAGGAAAAGTACAGGGGATGCCGATTGCAAGATGTTGATTGGTTATTTTCATTTATCCGCCTTCCTGAATAAAGCAACTCCACATGGCTTGCTATGTTTTTGTGTAATGTAATTATTAATAAATTCCATATCATTACTTTTTTTGAGATCACTTACAGCTTGCATTACCCCTAATTCTGGTATTATAGAATCATGGAAAATAAGAAATCCGTTTACTCGTAAATATTTTTGATAAATTTTTATATCTTTACTAACGCCATCATATGTATGATCCCCATCAACCAAAATAATATCAAACTTTGTCTCAAAAGTTTTTAGCACTGCCACTGTGCTTCCAGCATGTGAGTCGCCTATAATTTCATTATAAGAAATATCTCGTAAGACATATGATCGCATATGGTGTTTGGGATGTTGGTTATTGTCAATCAACACAATTCTATCAGGTTTTAAAAAGTGGTTTATTAAAAACGTAGTTCCACCGGCAGCAACACCAATTTCAAGATATGCATTAATTTTTAATTGAGATTCAAGAATAGCAAAGATACATGGCGCGATCTCATCTGATATTTGCTGGCAATAGATTCCACCATATGTGCCTCCAAATGTAGGCACATGATCTGACCCAGCATCAAAGACAAACTGTTCAATTTCTGATATGGTAGGACTGTAAGGCTCTATTTTTGGTTTATTCATCATCTTTTAAATCTCATCTTCTTGAATACTCTGCCTTTGGAAAAAATCAGCACCCCATTTTTTTGCAAGATGAGCGTCATTCCTAACACATGTTTTTTTATAATCTACCTGCCCATTCTTTTCCATAGCTGTAAAAGTTTGGCTCCCAAAATGGTGTACATAGACATCATGCGCTATCCCTATGTTATGCCCAGCGGCCTTTGCTTTTAAGCAAAAGTCAAGTTCCTCCCCGCTACACGGCCACAAGGATTCATCAAACTCACCAAGTTCATCACAAAGCGTTTTCTTAAATGCCATGCAAAAACCTATAACCCAGTTAACATTCTCGGCCAATCCTTCATTCGTAGTGTATAGGCTGCCAGCTTCCTTGTCTAACTCGTATTTTGTTCGATAATTACCAATTGTAATGCATTGCAAACCAGCGCAATAATTTGTAACAGGTCCAACAATAGAGAACATATCGAGCCATGCATCAAGCCGCTGGATTGCTTCAGGTGTTACGATAACATCGTTGTTAAGAAGCAGGATAATATCACCCTTTGCAGCCCGTATCCCTTGGTTAACTGCAACAGGGAACCCTTTGTTTTCTTCATTTCTAATAACGACAATATCCGTAAACCCAGAAAAAGGCGGATTGATCGCTGGTTCTGAACCGTTATCAATAATAATTATTTCACAATTATGACTATCTTCAAGCACTGCGGCAAGGCATTCTTGTGTCATATCATGTTGATTATAAACTGGTATGATAATAGATATCATAAGTTTCCTTAATTCAAAGATGTCAAGATACTAAAATCGCTATGCCAAACTCTTACAAATTGTATACCATTTTCTGTTGTAATATTTTCCACTATTGTGGACAAGTTGGTTTCTTTCATTCGTACCAAAGAACTACCGGTAACTATTAACGAACATTCATCAAACAATGTTTTTAAATCAGCATATATAGTTGTTATTTCGGCAGCAGATTCAGACGATGAAAATAACGAAAATTGAATAGATGTATCTGTATAATGTTCTGTAAATGTTTTAGAAGGAACAGCAGAAATAATAAAAAAAACAACATATGGATAGACAGTCTTTTGCGGAGCATAGTCAAAAAAAATCCGCCCATTAACGTCTGCTGAAAGATCAGACCCAACTGTTTTTGCTATTATGCTGGTGAGTAAATTATTCACTGTGCTTCTTTACACATAATATCAAGCCATTTTCCAGCTTCGTTAGGGTTTGTAATTGCCACAATATTGAAGTACCGTGTTCCGAACTTTACACGATAAGAAGAAGCCAACCCGGCCTTATATCTAACTCTTATTCTATGCGTAATAAGCATAACCGGAGCCTTCCCCTGTACAACTTCTTTTGCGGAAACAGGCCAAATCGCTGCCCACAATGTAACATTGTCAACCCATGTGGCAACAAACCCGCCCATGCCGTCACTTGTTTTTGTTTTTAACTGGAAAATTATTCGTTTATCTAATGCACCTATTCTCATTAGAACTCACTCCATAACCGACTTGATGCGAGCAGGTTTTGTGTTGTTCTATTTGTTGCTACGGTCTGCCCCAAAACAGGCTCCCCGCGCATTTCATATAAATCCGCACAAATCATTCTGCAAGCCGCTTTTATCTTGTATGGAACCAAGGCAGCCGTTGTCCAACCTGATATAAAAAGTATTGTAATTGGATTGCTTGGATATAGGCTGCCGCTTGGCCACGATTCACCATATGGCAAAATAATATTACCATATGATTCCCCGTTTACTTCAACAAGATAATCTGTTGTTTCAGCTAATGTTGTTTCTACTCCATCGGTGCCTTTCCACTTTATCGATGTTACACTTTGCAGGTTGCCACCAGGTACTCTAATAGTATTGGTTTTAGGCCATTCTTTAAGGCTGAAACCCCACGTTTGAGTCAACAAATGTCTTCTTGTAATATCTTCCACATATTCCCTACCGGCCGTAATGATTGAATTTAGAAGACCATCCTCAGTAAATACTGCATCATCACATCTTAAATGCAATTTTAGTTCACCTAATGTTATAGGCTCAATTATTGGTGCAGTTATTAATGTGGCTATATTGTTACTCATAATTTCCCTGGTGTTGGTATTGTAATCGATATTACTATATGCTCACCCCAAAATTTTATGCACGATTACTAAAAGCCTTAATATAATCGATATTCATATCGCCAAGACCTGTACCGCTTGCTTTGTCTAAAGAAAAATATGGTTGCATCTGTTGTTCCGCCACAGACAAATTTGACATATCAAAAGTTGACCCATCGAAAAAGACCTGCCTTCCCGTGTTGTGCCAGTTATACTCACATTTTATGTTTCCCATTAGTTATTTTTCTTTTACTTTGTTAAGCACCTGTCTTCCAGGCAAAGGTTTTTCTGCTTTTTTTTGCAGTGTAATTATTTGCTGTCGCAACTTTTCGATATCAATTGTTACCTTTTTTATTTCTATAGCAGTAATGCGGATCGCCATTTTTCTTATTTGTTCGACTTCAGCTTTTAACATTTTCAACTCCCTTTATTATGCTAACGCTGTTACAGACTGATTGCCTGAGTATCTTGATTCAAGCACGGCAACAGCATGGCAAATACCTGCGGTTGCAGTCTCATCAAGAACAAGGGTTAACCATTCCTCAGCATTGTTAACATCCATCTCGGAAGCGTCAATTTCGAGAACAAGCATTTTGTTTTGATATGTTGCGGCTGTTAGAGTAACCCCGGAAGCTGCTTCTGCTGTAGCCGTTGCGGCCAAAACATCCGCGTTAGCTGACGCAATGGCTGCGCCTCCTATGGCGTACCGGAAAGATAGCTCCGATGTGGTAGCCGCAGCAGTAGCCCCAGAATAAAACTTCAGTACTGAATCCCCGGTAATCGCTCCAAATGTTAAAATAATTGTGGCTTTGTGATAATTCTTCATGTTTATAGAATCCATCGAAACACCGGCACTATAATCAGCCGTATTAAGCAAAGGCACAATCTTTTTTTCTTCAGCTAAGTTCATTTTAATATTCCTTATATTTTATAGTAAATATTTGCTGGCAAAGCCTATTATGACCGCACCAGCAAATTGAATAATTAAGCTCTTGTAGCCAATGAGATAAAGTGTGATTGTGTATAGTCAGACCCGCCTTTGTACGGAGTAATTGCATTCGCAAGAACTGTTTGCCCATCTACACGCATTACAAATCTGAAAACACTTTCATCATAAATAAATCGAACATGGATGCTTATATCAGATTTAATCCCGCCTTTTTCACCAAGAACATATCCGTTAGTGAAGTCAGCCAGAACGATGTCTCCAGCCGTCCCAAGTGTCATGCATTGTTCAATAGGGATAACCGGTCTTCCATATAGAGTGTCATAAGGCAGACCACTGAGGCCACCAGCAGGCATATATACGGGAACTCCGCCTGTACCAACGGCAATACTCATTTTATGCAATTGAGGTTCTATGTTTTGATTAATAAGCCAAATTGAATTACCTCTTGAATTAGCAAACAATCGTGATCGCATATTCATAATATTCTCAGCGACAATGGTTTTAGCCGTCTGGCCTGTCTCTTTAGCAACTGAGACAAGACATCCTGAGTTCATGATACCAAGTGGTTGACCTGCCCCGGAACCGCTAAAAATAGCATCATCAAGCAAAAAACCAAATTCAGAATTAAACCCTTGCCGGATAATACCCTCAAGCGCCGAGGAATCATCCAAAAGTTCGTCTGTAGCGTAACAAAGACCAATCAATTTATTAAGAGAAAGCTCAATTTTACGAAATTTAGGCTTACTTGCTGTTTTTTCGTCTGCTTCGGCTGCCCAGTAGCCTCTCATTCCTCCTGCCCGTGAACCAGCCACACGGCTTGTTTCATCAAGCCCATTGATTTTAATGCTATTTGCATTGCCTGAAATCTGGATCCTTTTGCATTTTGCAGCAAGAAGCCCGGTTTCCCAAAGTTGCTTTAACAATTCCGTAGAAAAATCCTGTTGTACAAGAAATCCACCATCCGATGGGACGGTTTCATTAAGACCACTTGCAGCATTGAAAAGCCTTGGGTCAACGACACCGCCTGGGCATCCAGCCCTCATGATCGAAGTCATTTGCTGCCCGAATGAATTGAATTTGTCTTTATTTCTTACCTCAATACCACTGCTACCCGGACTTTTTTCTTTCAGTTGCGTGGATGGTGCATTCGCTGGTTCTTCAAGAGATGCCTGCATCCGCTCTTGCCGCTCCATAGTCTCAATAATTTCTTTATATTCCTGAACCGTGTCTAAAATTTCATTTTTTAAACATAGCTCGGCGGTGTTTGATTCCCGGTTTTCCGCGATACATTTTGCGTCGATATCAACGGTTTTTTTCATTAAGTTTTTAATATCTTCTTTATATTGTGTTACGGTCTTCATTTATCAATCTCCTTTTAAGTATGTGATGGTGCTACGATTTCGGCTCTTACCAGTAAGGCAGTTGCACGATCGACTCCCTTTGGTGTGTCAGCATCCCGCTGATCACTCAAAGTTGGGTCAGGCGTTAATAAATCGTCATCCCGACAATCTTCTTTCCACCCATCCGATAAAATAGATTTCGCTTGCTTCTTAGTGCATCCTGCATCCCGCAAGATATGCTCTATATCCCTTATCGTTGGCGCTGTTTTCTGTTCCTTTAGAGTATCAGGCACATTTGCAAAAGCAGACAAATCGAATAAACCCGACTGTGCTTTTTCTGCTTTTTTATCTATATGGTCACAAAATCCCATTTCCAAAGATTCCTCGGCTGTTAACCATGTTTCAGCCGCCATCATTTTTTTAATTTCTTTCTCGTCTTTTCCTGATTTATCCATATATGTTTTAACAATTGGTTTGCCGACCTTATCTAATAAATTAGCCTCCTGTCGCATGTCATCTGAATTTCCGACGACTATGCTCCACGGCTCATGAATCATTATAAAAGCATTCTCACTCATATGAACCTCATCGGCAGCCATTATAATTACGGAAGCAATCGAAGCGGCAAGCCCGTCAACATGCGCGATAACTTTAGACTTGTGTTGTTGCACAGTATTAAAAATAGCTGTACCGTCAAAAACAGACCCGCCAGGAGAATTGACACGTAAATGGATTGTGCTTGCCTTGATGTCATTAAAATCTTTAACAAACTGATCTGCTGAAACACCAAACCAACTTATTTCATCATAAATATAAACAGTTGCCGAATCTGCCTTATTTATAATTTTATATGCTTCGTTTGCTCTTGGCTCAAATAGGCTACGGTTATTTATACGCATTTTCTTTTCTCCCTGGATTAATTTCTTTTTCAACTTCTGGCAATGTCTTTGTCTTTTCAAGTAGATCTCGTAATAAACTCAAAGGGGCCATGTTCAACGGGACAAAATGTTCATCAGCAAACTCTTTGTCTAAAGGGTCTTTTTCTTCTTTTTCTCTAATTTCATTAATAGAAAGCGCACCGACCCCGAACATAACCCTGTAATACTCGCTCCTGTCTTTAGCGTTCCCTCTTAAAAGACCATCAACATTGTGGCGTGTGTACATATTCTGTTGATACAACTCAGAATCAGTGAGCAACTGCATATTATAATTTTGTTCAAGCCTAACAAGAATAGGCAAAATGGAATCAGTGACATAAGATATTTGTTCAGATTCAATATTATTGAAAGACGACCGTGTTAAATCTTTAAGCTTATGAGGTGGGATATTAAACCACCTTGCTACCTCTGAAATTTGAAAACGTCTACTTTCCAAAAATTGGGAATCTTCAGGGGGAATGCCTATCTTCTCAATTTTCATTCCGTCCTCAAGCAACATAAGCTGTTGAGACTTACCAAGACCGCTGTAAACTTCGCTAACAGCATTACGCATGGCATTTTTATCTTTAACCTGTCCAGGATGCAGCAGCACAGCACTTGGATGTGTTCCCTGCCCAAAGTATAACGAACCAAACGTTTCCAGCGCCATCGCAAGACCCAAAGACTTTCGTGCCATAGCAATAACTGAATATCCTTGAAACCCATCAAAACCAAGTCCTGGTATATGCAAAATCCTTTCACTTGGAAGTATTACGTCTTTCTCTAAATTCATACTAATTTGATAAAACAGCGTACCTTCTACCATCACTTGTGTTACACGATTTGGCGTTATCGGCCACAGCTCTACAACCTCACCCAGCCTGTTTCTAACGATTTCCGCATACGCATTACCCCATAGCAGAACATGAGCAGACATTACCTCTCTGCCAATTTGTGCGGTCATATATGGATTGAATTTATTATGCAAAACACGAAACAACTTATTTTCTTTGGCAAAAATAGTTTTCCGTTGATCTTTTCGTAATAAATGAAGCGGTAATGTGGAGACTGTGCCGGATATGAGACTTACGGCGTTCCACACGGCAGAATAAGTAAGCGCGTTTGCTTCAGTTACATTTTCGCCAGATAAAGATTGTGAACCAGCAAGATTCCATAAGGAAGGATTCCATGCCTTTTCGTCAGACAAGGAAAGATTCTGTATACGTTTTTCCAATGAACCAATAATGCTCATTATGGCTGTCCCCGTGTTAAAAATCCAAGGCCAAGAAGCATTAAGAGCGCGCCGCAAACGACACACGCCACCCATGGGAGGAAAAGCCATAAGCCATATCCAATAAGGCCAAGCCCACCAAAAATAAAACAATCCCGGATATCAAACAAAGTCCATAAAAAATGTGTTGTTGTTTTTATATTATCCCACAAACGTATTTTCATTTTTTTGTAAAGGTTCACATATGTATCCCATCTGTTGTGTTAATATAAAAAACGGTTACTATATATGGTGTGCATATACTATATACAGTAACCGTTTTTAAAAGTACAAGAGCTTTTGTATAATGAAAATAGATAGTTGGAAGATATGCGAAAATTTATGAAACAAATGTTGACAAGGGGTATAGATTAATACGATTATAGATTTAACATTATGGAATGGTGGATAAAATAGAAACTGGTACGTTTAAACTTCAAATTTCGAATCCAGGCAGCAATCTTATTGGGAGTGGCGATATAATTTTTTGGAAAGGAGAATAAAAAATATATCGCAAAATTGCATAACAATGGAAAAAGGAAACTAATATGCTTGATGAAATTGAAAATCTTAGAATAAGGGCAAATAACTTTGGCTCCAGGGCAGCTATGATACATAATATACTTATGGAAGGTGTAACTTTACCTTTTATAAAAAGATATGAGCTTGAGTCTGAAATGTATAGTTTAAAGCTGGAGCAATCAAAAGCAAACCTTAGATATCAACAAATGATATTATGGGCAAAGAAGCAACACACAAGCTAAACAACAGAACTATAACGACAAGCATGAGCTGCTTGGCAAACTGCGCCAAGCCGTTCATGCGCTGGTTGGGCACCAGAATTATTATAAATCTTTTTCTATTAAATTAAGGTGATAACATGCAAGAACAATTAAACAAACTTATAAAAAATTGGGAAAACATAGCAAAGTTTGCTTTTTTATCGGCTAAACGGCAAACAGGTTCTTTTGATAAACGATTTATTGAGCATGGCGCCATGTGTTATATAAATTGCGCTTCCGAACTTAAACAAGCCCTATCTGCTTTTCCGCCTCAACTTTTAACCAATCAAGAAGGAGATCAAGTGTGAAAGCTTCCCCATTCTTTACAAGAAATGATTTAAATTTATTCCATTTTAATATTTGCATTAATCAGCATCAGACGTAGCGATTCTGCTGCCTCTTTATTCCAGTAAAGGGTTAATTTTATGTCTTCCATTATTCTGAAGTCCTATAGTTGGTATGACCGTAGTACTGTTGGATTAAGACTTGTATGGTCAGGTTTGGTTTTTTTGTTAACGGCTATGTTGAATTGATTTTTCATGATAACGATATCTCTAAAACATAACTACCGACAAGCATGAGCAGCATGAGCGGAGTTTGCCAAGTCCGCTCTATGCGCTGGTTATAAAAATATTTTATTTAGGTTTTAAAAATTCAGTAATAACAATTTTTATTATCTTTTTTTATTGGCAAGGAGAACACCATGACTACAGTAAAATTTAGCGTACACGATTGGGAAATTGCGCCTACTCTCAACCAGATAAAAACCGGTCTTAAAGACGTTTCTGAAAGACTTATTATCGTTTCTGAAAGATTTATTATACTAACCGAAAAATTTGATATGGTTACGAAATCCTATGAAAATTTAAAATCTATGTGCGAAAACATGTCTCACGATATAACTAAAAATCGGTAGTGATTAAAATAATTGCATATTCGTTTAAATTGAGGATAACAACGTATGTATTTAATGCCAGCAACATCAAGTTCAACCAATATGTGTACGAATTGAAACGACCAATTTTGAATATAAATGGAGAAAAACAATGCAAGATTTAAGAGAAGTGACAACGATAATAACCTTTATGATAATATCAAAGGAACTTTATTCATTATTTATGGTAAAAACAAGACGACAAAATCATTATGAATTTTGGGGAAAAGATATACCGCTATTCCTATTAGGATGGTTAGCCACCATTCTAATATTTTCTGTTGTAATGTCTTTATCCAATTTGGCATTTTTTTTATCCATTATTTGTATTTTTTTAATTGTTTCTTGTGGATCAAGTTACATAGAAGCCCAACGGCAAGCATGAGCAGCTTGGCGAAGTTTTTAGCGTCCGGCTGTTTCTCCCGATTGCAGGATGGGCATCAATATTATAAACTTGTGGGAATCTCTTAGCCCAGTTTACTCTTTACAAATTGGTTTAATTTAGGAAGGATACCCTTTTATTAAAACGACAATGCAAAATAGAGTCTCTTGAGATTCGGATACTTCCAACAACCTTTTCCCCCGCCAGATGCCCGTGTTCAATCCATAATCTAATAGTTCTATCTGTCACAGAAAAATAAGCCGCAACCTCATCAATACGGAAAAGATCTTTTTTTGGTAAATACAAAGCATTCGGTGCTTCGTCTGACACTTCTTTGCTCTTGATCTGAATAATATTTTTAATCGGTTTTTCTGTTACTTTTTTTATTTTTTTTGCTGCTTTCATTATAATGCCATCCTTTTTATAATTTCTGCTTCAGTTAAGCCATCATAAGCTGATTGAGTTGCATTTTCTTCTAAAATGCCACATGCCATCACTGCTGCAATGACACCGTCAATTCTTGCGCCACTACTTGGTTTTATATATTTCTTATTGTCTGCTGCGTCTTCGTCAGCAACGACATTAGAGACATTCCATGTTAAGCATGGATTGCCATCATGCCTTATATTCGAGTCTAGTAGTTTTTTTTCAAAAACTTTAATAGCCGGAGACATAGATTTGTACCCCTGCCCAAATTCAACCAATTCAGGTAATTCTATGCCTAACCGTTCTAAATCCTTATTAAAAAATTTAATATTCCATCTATCAAAGGCTATTTTTTGTATATCAAAAATAATACTCAAATCTTTTATATCGACAATAACAAAATCATATTCTATTGATTTTTTATTAATAGCTGTAACGTACCCAGCATCCCTCCAAGCTATATACGGTACATGATCATAATCCGATTTTACGACAAGACCTATCCCAGGAACCCAGAACCAAACTTTTAACCTCCAAAACGGATCAACATTATTCGGTTCAAACATAAGTGCGAATGCAGTTAGATCATTCACAGCAGAAAGATCTAACCCACCCCAACATTTCCTGCCCTTTAAAATATCCACATCATAAGCTTTGTCTTGGCATCCCATCCAAACGTCTCTTGATATAGCCGGATTTTCTGATTCCGTCCATTGGCAAAAACATAATCTTTTAACCGTTGCCATCTTCGATGGCATCCCTTTTGCTTCCATTACCTGCCCCCTAATGTATTCGTACCCAGGAAGCCCATAATCTAAAGACGGGTTTGCCTTTGCCCACAGATTTTCATCAAGCAAATATTTGTCATCTTTTAAATCTTCCTCATCAAGGCCACAAATATAAGCAAAAAACTCATCATTTTGTAATTGCTCGCACGCAATTTTCTCCCCCATTTCATGATATTCCCAACACACGGAGGTTTTATTATTGCCACTATTTGTAATCATAAAAGATAACGGTTGTTGCCGGAACTTAAACCCTGCACGCAACATTTCTATTACTGTGCCGTCTTTATGCTCATGAATTTCATCAAGCAAAACGACATGCGGACGCGGCCCTGACTGGCCTTTTTTCTCGGAAGAAATAACCCTGAAGAATGAGCCTTTTTCTAAATAAGCAAGGTTCCATCTCATCGAACCTGTTCCAGAAGAAATTAGTAATTCTTGAAGCTTTGGAGATTGATCATAAAAAGCAACAGCGTCCCTGAATAGCACCATTGCTTGATCTTTGTATGTAGCCGCTGCATATATTTCAGCTCTTGGTTCCTTATCAGCGACAAGCCCTTTCAAGCCAACCCCAGCGGCAAGCGGCGATTTACCACTGTTGCATGTTGGGACAAGATGTTTCCCAGCTAAAAATAAGTGATCGTTACTCGCAATAGTTATACATTTTACAGGGACAGAAGCCACCGGCTCGCAACCGACAATCATTCTTCCTTTGCTTAATGGTCTGCTTTTCGGTTCATCTGCAAGGTTCGCTGGCAAATACATATCTGATAAAATCAAAGGCGGAGCATTCCCCACACTATAGTTCCATTTAGTTTGAGGGTAATTACTGTTTGATTTTGTCATTTTATATGTTTTTGCAATATAAGATGTGTTTATCTTCTTTCCATATCCCCCAAACCTTGAAACTACAACCCATTCATGCTCCCCATCGCATATAATACTTTCCCCATCTGAGAATGATACACGGTAACAATCTCTATTGTAAAACGTCTCGCTCACACCAGTAACTTTGGTTAATTCACCATGAGAATTAAAAACGAAGTCACCAATTTTGATATCTCCCATCACTGACCAGCCGTTTTTAGTTGCTATGGGAGTATCGAGCGCAAGCGGCCCTTTTGGCGTTTCTATATATGCCACTTTAAATCTACGGAACCCATTTTTTTTCTTAACCCATCCAAAAATTGAACCAATTATAAACGCTTGCCACGGCAATAGGATAAAAGGTTTACCCTCGAATTGCCCCCCGTTCAACAATAAGTATTCTTCAAAAAAGCGAATCGCTTCCGATGCTTTCTTCTTATTATATTTGAATAAAAAGCCAGAATCGCTCTTAGCTTTTTCCAAATCATGGAAATGCCGATGACACGCGCCTCTAACGATTGGCCCTGCTTTAGTTTTCCCACTGATTACATCTTTCGCATATCGTTGTGCCCTGTCAATCAAATAAATTATCCTTTGTTTTCGTAGGCGGCTTATTCACCTTGATCTTCCCCCTGTTTGCAGGGTCCAACCCCAATAGTGCTGAATACGCTTTATATTGATTGAGAAAATCGGAAAGCCGGATATAACATTTATTCATTTTCTGTTCGATTTTAGTGTCGTCTCCTGTTAAATCACTTTTTAACTCTTCTATTTTTTCAGATTGTGCCACTATGTGTGACCAAATCAAACAATAGCTAGCAAGCGTTTCCCCATCTGCTTCAGTTAGCACCCCAAACTTAAACAAAAGTTTTGATTTTTGCTCCCATGTTTTTTTGCCAACTGCATTAAGTTTAAGAGGGCATTTTGGTATTTTAGTTTTGAACGCTGGCTCGTTTTCTGGTAAAGGTCTATGCCCAGGGTTCCCCGTAAGTACTTTTAACGCTGTTGGAGTTGTTTTCCTGCCTCTCATTATTTATTCCAATGGTGGTCTTTATCAAAAGGGGAACCTGTTATGTCACACCCTATCAACATGCCACTTTTCTCTTTAATTTGTTTGTGCCTGCTATGGCAAGTGGCGCAAAGAGCTTGCCAGTTTGATTGATCCCAAAAAAGGTTATCGTCACCTCTATGCGGAGTTATATGGTCAACAATAGTCGCTGGCTTTATTCGACCGACTCTCTCACAAAAAACACATAATGCGTTAACGCTTAAAAAAAATTTAGCTGCTTTCCGCCACCGTTGAGAATGGTATCTTTTATCACTCATTTTACTAAAATTCCTATTTTTGCGAAGTTGAGCGTTGTAGGAGCCGCCCGGTTACAAAGCAAAAAACTACAGGGATTTGCCCCCCCCTACCCCCTACATATGGTATATCTAAACATAGGTATACACCATATATGGTATAAAGCAAGAAATATATCATAATTTTCCGCATTTAT
>Ga0190314_1000422_pt1 | contig 14801 bp, 15 predicted proteins | sample 4870071112_MG_FD_165055 | JGI IMG/M metagenome (GOLD analysis project Ga0190314, IMG submission 165055) | Hydrothermal vent sediment bacterial communities from Southern Trench, Guaymas Basin, Mexico - 4870-07-11-12_MG | ecosystem: Environmental > Aquatic > Marine > Hydrothermal vents > Sediment ...
GTATATCTCCCCTATCAAGTGCAGCTGAAAGCTCAAGGCCTGTAGTGAAGGTTTCTAATGTTTTAATGTTTAGATTCTCACTTTCAAAAAATCCCTTTTCTAAAGCAACCCAAACAGCTGAAGCATGATTATTAAACTCAACAGCCATATTAATTTCATGAGAACTTTGATGAACAATATTTAAGCTGAGAACAAGTATTAGACTAAGTGACATTATCACTATAATTGATGCTACGTTTCTCAGCATAGGCGGCACCATAACTAGTGTGAATAGATATGTTTTACTATATTTAAAATTATGTAAAACATATATGTTTACATATGGTTATCAAATTTTAAGAACAAGTTTGATAAGTGATATGAATATAGCAAAGCGCTATAATATTTACCTATTTAAATATCCAAGTTAAAACTTAAAATAACTATTAGAAAACTAGGTTACATGAAATGACAATTAAATGTACTATGTGTGGACGTAGGGCAATTGTTAAACTTAGATATGCTAGACTTAGTTTATGCCCCGAGCACTTCATCGAATTCGTTGAGAAAAGATTTAAGAAAACTATTCGCAAAGTCAAGGCGTTAAGAGAAGTAGACAAAGTTATTGTAGCTGTTTCCGGAGGAAAAGATAGTGTTACTCTTCTCCATTTAATGTATAAAGTTTCTAAAGAACTAGGATTCAAGATCATAGGTTTGACTATAGATTTAGGCATAGGTGAATACTCTATTAAAAGCGTAAATAAGGCTATTAAAAACTATGAAACGCTGGGTATTAGCTATAGAATTGTAAACCTCAAGGAGGAGTACGGTTTTTCCATAGATGACATTGCTAAGTATAGGAAAAGAGCAGGAATTAGAAAACCTATTTGCGGCGTTTGTGGTACCATAAAAAGGTACATTATGAACAAACTTGCTCTAGACGTAAATGCGGATGCTGTTATTACAGGTCATAATTTAGACGATGTAGTATACTACATATTTTCAACACTTTATACAGGTAGAATTGGGGATTTAGCTAGGATATCCATTTATACTCCATCAAAATACAAGCTTGTAGCTAAAGTTAAACCATTAGCTTACATATCCGAGAAGGAAACATTACTCTATGCTTTGCTTAGGAAATTACCTTTCAACTATGACGTTTGCCCCTACGCTAGGTTAAGAACGTTTCATGAACAAATAAGAAGGACCAGTAATATGCTTGAAGAAAAAATTCCTGGCCTTAAAATAACGTATGCTAAAATGTTCCTTGAAAAGATAAATCCCATACTATACTCACACTATGTGAGGGAAGAAGAACTTAAAGAGTGTAAAGTATGTAGGATGCCTACAACAAGCGAAATATGTGCTTTCTGTAAAATAAAATTGGCTATGGAAAAGGTGCTAGAGGATGATTAAGGTTAAAGCTAAACTCATAAGAGAAAATAAGGTAGTAGAGATAACGTTAAGCAGAAATGCTAAGGTAAGGGATTTAATTCATAAACTTGGATATACTGTTGAAGACGTTATTGTTATTAAAGATGAAGTACCCTTAGTTGAAGATGAAATGCTTGAGGAAAATACAGAGTACATAGTTATGCCTGTAGCTTCCGGGGGTTAAAATGCCGTGTGAGCTATCCTCCCTGACTTGGAGGTATAAATGCTACTGTCGAATTATCCGTAAGTTTGTAGTTAAGGTCACTAATCGGTATACCGTTGACAACAATCATTAATATTATGCTTTTATTCAGAAATCTTCTAACAAACTTACTGCTAACCCTTTCTGCGATAACAGTTAGTAATTCCTTTACTGTTATTCCTTCATTTACATTAAGCTCTACAAATGCCTTATCCTCGCCGACAATATCTCTCGCTCTACCAAAAACACTATTCTAACTTTCATTTTAACGCCGTTAATATTATTTTTAGGACTATATTTTAATTTTCATGAACATGCTTAGAAAATTCTTTTTATATTACCTAGGTAAACTTGTTTACCTGGGTAAACTGTAATGGTCTTAGTTATTAAGAAAGTTGATGAAAGAAAGTTAAGAGAGTTTAAAGCTGAAGCTATTAGAAGAGGTCTTACTTTATCTCAGGCTTTTGAGGAAGCTGTTGAGTTGTGGCTGAGGAGTAGAGGCAATATTATTACTGAGGAAGATGCAAACAATAGTGTATTTTTAGAGCTAAAGAAAGACCTAAACAAGTACAAGGGGAAATACATAGTTATTGCTCACGGTAAGTTTTTAGGAGCATATGATAGCTTAAGAGAAGTTGCCAATATTCTCTCAAAAATTAAGCCCGAGGTTAAACATGCTATAGTGTTTAAGGTAGGATTCGATAAGAAAATTAAAGGCGAACTAGAATGGCTAGGAGGATCTATGAAGCTAGAACCTGCTTAAACTATAGAGAAAGCACTTTAAGCCCTTACCCTATATTAGGTCTCAAACTATTTAATGTAATGCTAAAACCTTTTGGCTACATTGAGCTCCATGTAGATACAGGTTTTGAAGGTTCTATTATGCTTAAGTCGAATAATTACAGTTTTTTCCAAGTAGGTGAGCTTCCACGCGAATATTGGAGAACATATAGGACATTAGCTGGCGTAGTTGTAATGAGAGTGTCGAGAGCAATAGTTGAAGTTAATGGTCAGAGATTCGAGACTTACGTTGAGACCCCGCTTTTCGGGCAAGGAAAAAATATTGTAGGAAGAGAGTTCATTAATAAGCTAGTTCTAATACTTGATGGTCCAAGAAGACTTTGCTGTTTGGATTAGTAATTTTTCACTTACTCTAATCTAACTATGTCTAACTGATATTTTCCTTGTGTTAACAATCTTTCCCAGAATTTAGCTGTAATTTCCTGGGATACCTTATTCACTTCTTCCTCGGATATTGTTAGTGACTTCCTATGCTCCATAATTATTTTCCCATTAACGATAACCGTATCTACGTCGTCGCCATCTATAGTATTTACAAGGTGTCCATAGACTGTCTCAGCATTTAGCGGTGTAGGCATTAGTTCAGGCTTAATAATTATTACATCAGCTTTCTTACCTGGCTCTAGAGAGCCAAGCTTATCCTCTAATCCGTAAGCTTTTGCACCATTTATTGTCGCCATTTCTATAGCTTCTAAAGGCGTTATTAATCTTGGATCTCTAAAAGCCACTTTAGCTAGCAGGTATGCGCCTCTAATATTTTCGAATGGGTCGAAAATGTAGCCGTCATTACCTATTGTTACCGTTATACCCATTTTAAGCATTTTATGTATAGGAGGCGCACCTACCGCGTTCAACATGTTGCTTAGCGGATTATGAGCTATTTTTGTACCTGTTTTAGCTATAAGTTCTAATTCGTCATCTATAACGTGAACTGCATGAACAGCTACAACATCAGGGCCTAAGAGCCCCACTTTATATAGTCTTTCAAAGGTTCTCATACCGTATCTTTCAAGGTTATGGTAGGGATCAACAAGTCCTTCTGAAGTATGTAATGTTATAGGTACTTTGTACTGATTAGCTAATTCCCTAGCCCATTTTAGAAGCCAGTTTGTAACTGTAAATGATGCATGTATGCTTATCATTCCTGTAACTAGTGGGTCTTTTTCCTTCCTAACTTTCTCGATAAACCTAATGTTCTCCTTAATACCTTTCTCACCCTCCTCTCTACTGTGTCTCTCAGTTGCTTCAAACGCTATGATTCCTCTAATTCCTACCTTCTTAACTGCCTCTTCTATTCTATCTAAAACACCTTCAATAGCGTTAGGCCCGGAGAAAGTGTCTGCGAAAAGTGTTACACCAGACTTCATCATTTCAAAGGATGCTGCTAACGCGCTAGCATAAGCATCATCGTAGTTCATTATTTCATCCATAGCCCACCATATACGATGAAGGTTCTGGATAAAATCTGTTGGAGGTTCTATTTTAGCAAACCACGGGGAACCTCTAAGCAAAATACCGTATAGGTGCGTGTGACCACATATAATTCCCGGCATCACAATAGCTCCTTTAGCATCAATAACTTTCTCAGCAGACTTACCTAAAGAATCTTCACCGACTTCGACAATTCTGTCGCCAACAATAGCGACATAGCCTTTCTCAATAACTCTTCTTTTAGAATCCATTGTAACAACTAAACCGTTCTTTATTAGAATGTCGAAATCCACCATAAAGTAGCTCACCTAGAGAAATAGTTTACTTAGAAAAGTTTAAACAATACCTAAGATGCATGATTAAATTCTCAGCATTATAAGTAGACTAGGATCTGTAACGCTTATTTAAAGCTTAAGCTTCAATGCTCCCCCCAAATATTAATATGTGCTTAAACAATGTTATACCTTGAATGGGGTTTTATCATGCACCGCAGAGGTTGGCAGTGGGGATGGTGTAGAAGAGGTCCAGGCAGACCACCTAAGCCTAGAACAATAGGCTTTCCTCCATTTAAGCTAACGTTTATACCTTTTGACGAAGCAGGTAACCCCATAAATAATGAGCCCCTAAAGCTTACACCTGATGAAGTTGAAGCTATGAGACTCGTTTATTTCGAGGGACTTACTCAAGAGAAAGCCGCTAAGAGAATGGGGGTTTCCAGAGGGACTTTATGGAGGTCTTTAAGTAGTGGACGTAGAAAACTAGTGCAAGCCATTATAGAGAGAAGACCAATAATGATTGTAGGTTAACTATTAATTATGTCTTAATCTCTTAAGAATAATTAATTCTTCGCTAAACATTTCCTATTCTCTTAGCTGTTAAAAGTTTAATTGCAAGCACTATTAGTGGAATAGCAAATATTAGAAGCACATACGGCGCGTAATTTATTTTTAAACCTAAAAATATTGTTCTAATATTTTCAAAATAATCGTATGTTTTACTGAAAATTATTAGCCCAAGGGATATTCCCAGATTCGTGGCCATATTTACAGCTCCAATCCCTATGGCTGGCATTGAGCAATGTAGAGCTATGTATCTTCTTGAAAGAGGATGAAAAGCTCTGATAGATATTAGGGCTAAGGTCAAGCCTAATGGAAGTATGTATATGCTTCCGATAGATATTAGCGGTATGGAAGCAGCTACCAGAATGTACGTTAAGGCTAGTGTTTCTCTTTCATACCCCTTATCTGCAAACCAGCTTATAATGTAGCTAAAGCAAATACTTAAACCGCTACAAAAGGCTAAAAGTAAAGCAGTATCAGATCTCGTTAATGATAGCACTTCTGAAACATAAATATAAACTATGTCTCCAAATGCGAAAGCAACACATAAAGCTAAGAGGAAACCTGAAAAGACGACGTAAAGTACTGGACGTTCAAAGCTAATTTTATTTCCTGTTCCTTCTCGTTTATAATAGACTATTTTTTGCCTAGTGAGATATATGGCTGTAAGCATAAACAATGCTGCTACTAGGAAAAACGATGTTGAAATAGCTAATTTATGGCTTAAAGGATAATCTACAATTATAGCGTAAACCACATTACCCAAAAGAATACCTGCAGAGCCCAGGGCAAAATAGACCGATAATATTCTGCCCTTTAGATTTTGAGGTGAAATTTGAGCTACCAAATATTGTACTAGAGGCCATATACATCCACCTAAGAATCCTTGAACCATACGGAGCAGTACTATAAATATCCAGTTATCCGCATAAATATAGCAGTATATGGTTAATGCGAAAACAGCAGCAAATAAAGGTACTAAATATATTACCTTTGGAACCCTATCTACGATATACCCTAGGGTTATTGAAGATAGTGCTCTCGAAACCATGTATCCTGAGTAAAAGAATGAAACTAGGAAAGCTGATAATTGTAAAATATCTCTACCCAAGAAAGCAATTACAGGTATGGATAATCTAAAACCTAAAGTTCCTATAAGGCCGGCGGCGATTAACAGTACAATACTGATCCAAGTTTCACCGTACTGTTTCATAGACCCTCCTCTACTATGCTAGAGAAATTAGTGTTACCCGTAAATTATATTTTCCAATGATACATTAATTTTGTGCATTTGCACAAAATTTATATCCTCCCAGAACCTTTACTTTAAATGGTGAGAATATGGCTTGGACACCATGGTTTGGTTGGAGAGGTGGATGGGGTAGAGGAGGTTGGAGATGGGGTTGGACAGGGCCATGGCCTGGTAGAGGGCCATTCAGCTATCTTCCACCATGGCAGAGACCTGGATGGTTATTTGGTAGAGGAGCTTGCTGGTGGCTTTTTGGATGGCCTTGGGGTTTCAGATGGTACTATCCATGGTATGGATACCCATACTGGCTAACACCGTACTATTGGTTCCCAACATACTACCCGTTCTCCTACCCTAGAATCTATCCGTGGTGGTGATAGAGGGATGTATTGGTGGTACTGGTATCCACCATATACCCCAATATATCCCCTACCCTATGACCCAATGTATCTAATGGCTACAGCCTTTCAGTGGTTGATATACCCCTATTACTGGATGTTTTATATTGAAGCATATAGAGTAGCTCTAGATGCTTGGAGGAAAGCTTTCGAAGCAATAACTAAGTCTTTAGAGCAAGCCGTTACTAAATAAGAAGAAATAGAAGGAAGCATCAATATAACACGGTGAACAGTATGTCATGGTTTAGATGGTATAGGAGATTTTGGAGATACATGCCCCCACCAATGCCGTACTATCCTCAACCATACCCATATCAGCCGCCTACGCAGCAGCAACAGACGCAACAGCAAACGCAGCCAACACCACAGTATCCACCATACCCACCGATGCCGTACTTTATGCCTCCACCACCTCCTATGACACCTGAAGAAGAATTGGCAATGCTTGAAGATTATAAGAAAGCATTAGAGGAAGACTTAAGAGACCTGCAAGATGAGCTGAAAAGCGTTGAAGATAGGATTAAGGAGCTTAAGGAGATAATTAAGCAGAAGAAAAGTGGACCGCGGTTTTGAGGCGGAACCTGTGGGATACCATGGTCCTCCAGGAGGATATAGAGTCTTTAAATGTTTAAGTTGCGGACATCAGTTTACAGTCCCTTACGGAATCCCTAGGCCAATGCAGTGCCCTAAATGTGGAGCACCAACAATTATGAGAGTAGATAAGGGTAAGGGTAGAGGAAGAGGGAAAAGGTGGGGCATGAGAGGGTTTAAACAAGCTAAGTGGTAATTTTTTCTTTCCCCATCTAAAACTCCTTAGTTTACTTAAAGTAACCATTAAATATACTACAAGGTATAGGCTTGTTTCGGTGCGATTGGAATGGTCATGAAAGAGCTTCTTAAAGAATTCCATAGCCATATCGTGTTTTGGAAGGAGAAGAGCCCTGAGCAAATAGAGAGCTTTTTAAAGTTTCTAGAGGCTGTCGAGAAACCTGGAGCATTAACGACGCGGGAAAAGGAGCTTATTGCTGTAGCATTAGCTGTTAAAGCGCATTGCAAATGGTGTATTTCCTTCCATGTGAAACAAGCTCTTGAAGCTGGGGCTAAACCAGAAGAAATAAGAGAAGCAGCATGGGTTGCTGTACTTATGGATGGAGGGCCTGGGCTAGCTTACGCGCAGCTTGTAGAAGAAGCTCTTAAAGAATATACTTCGTAGCTTCACCCTATTCTTCTTTACCTATCTTCAATACTAAACCTACATGACCATCTCCATAAACCTCAGGATAATTGTTGGCCAGAATTTCTCTAATCCTATCTCCACTACAATGGATTGGACATATCTTCTTAACTCCTAAAGCTAATAATTTACTTATAGTGTTTCTTATTCTACTTTCCGAAGCTCCGGCTAAGTGGAAACCTCCAATCACCAAGTACGGTTTAATGTTTAATTCCTTAGTGGCTTTTTCAACAATATTTTCAACACCCGGATGGCTACACCCAGTAAGTATAATGAGCCCCTTATTTTCAACGTAGATGGCGAGAGCTTGTTCCCAAGGTGGACCATACAGTTCTCCGATAATAGCAACTCCAGGAGCAATAACCGTAGTTTCATTAACTTTAACTACTTCAAAACCTAAATTCTCTATCCATGAAGATAAACCATAACCCGCACCTGAAGGTATGTAAACTTTCCTCCCTTTAAGCACCCATCCTAATCCTTCTAAGCCTCCTGTATGGTCTCCGTGACTATGGGAGACAACTATGAATTCTACGTTACTTAGATTTAGACCCAATTTTTCAGCATTATAAAGTAAAGTGTGGGCGCTTGGACCAGTGTCAAATAGAAAAGTGTTGTTAGGTGTTCTAACGAGGAATGACACTCCCCAGTCGCTAAGAAAACCATCATATTCGTAGTTATCATTTAACACATATATTTCAACATAGGGTACAGGTTTAAGAGTATAGGCTGTTTCTATGTAGCTAGTAGTTTTAATAGGCTTTTTCAAGGTGATAGTGTATGCCAAGATAGACGCCATAATTAATACTATAGTTAAAAGACAAATTAGAGTTTTTCGACCAATCATAGGTGACTCCACTAGAATATCTATGCTAACCTAAAGTTAAACCTATTTAGTGTTTTTCGGAAAAACATAATAAAGCCTCACTATAAAAGTAGCATAAAAAGTTTTGAAGGTCAACACCATGGTAGGGAAAGCATTAATAATTAATGTTTCGAAAGAAACATTTCATATTGAGGAAACAAAAGACGAAATATTGGGGCCAATAAGCTGGGGACTATACTGTCACCTTGAAAAATACAGGAGTTACCAGTACCCTATATTCGATGAGCATAATGTGCTATGTTTTGGTGCAGGTCTCCTAAGCTGGAGCGAAATCTCAGGAACTAGGAGACTAGTTTTTACCTTTAGATCGCCTCTGTGGGGAGGATTCTTTCTCTCAAGCATGGGTGGTGCAGCGTATGTTTTCAGATACTTAGGTGTAGATTATGCTGCAATAGAGGGTAAAGCTAAGGAGCCAACAATAATTCTCATGAAATCTGAGCCTTCAGGAGAAATCAGGGTTCATTTTGAACATTTACCAGAGGAAAAGTTAACGGAAATTTTTAAGAAATACAAAGAGGCTTATGGTGCTTTCGCATTAGCCCATTATATTGCAGATAATTATGGCGACTTCTACGGCAAAGTACCCGTAAAAGTAATAACCGTAGGACCTGCATCAGTATATACGAGAAATGGTGCATTAGTATCCTATGCTTCAAGAGACTTTAATTTCAAAGGAAAATCTGTAGAGTATTCTGCAAGAGGAGGGCCAGGATCTGTACTTTATAGAGCACATAAGGTTGCAGCTATAGTTTATGGAGGAAATTACATTAGAAAACCCAAGTTTCCTAAAACAGACCTTTCAAACTTCAAAGTACTCAATAATGTATTTCAGAAGCTGCTAGGTAACCCTATGAACACAGTACTAATGAACGCTACAGTAAAGTATAGATATGACCCCAAAACGAAATCCGGAGGTACCTTTGGAAATAACTATGCATATTATAACGGCTTAAACCCGACGTTTAACTGGTCATACATTTACTGGGATGAGGAGGAAAGAAAGAAATTCTTCAAGGAAGTTATTAATGAGGTTTATGTTAAACCGTTCAATGAGTTGACCATTGCTAAGAGGCTTTGGAGAACATGCGATGAACCGTGTGTTGCGGTTTGTAAGAAAATGTATAAAGGATATAAGATAGACTATGAACCATATTGTGCAAGTACAGCCAATGCTGGAATATTAGACTTAGATGTTGCCGTAGAAGTTGTTGACATTGTAGATGCTATGGGATACGATGCAATAGAATTTGGGAACACTGTTTCATGGATTTTAGAAGCAATCCATAGAAACCTAATACCACCAGAGGAACTAGGTCTAAAAGGTAAACCGTACTTCGACCATAAACTATACTATGATTTAAGCAAAGTTAAAGAACTTTCCCAACATAATGCAGAACTTGTTAAAACCATAGCTTGGAAGCTAGCATTTGGTGAAGGAGAAATATACAAAGTTATTGGTGAGGGCGTGAGGAGAGCAGCTAAGAAATTAGATGAGATGTTCGAAGAAAATGTTAAGAAAGAAAACATCTTATTCGAAGACTTAGCAGTTTATGTACCGTTCGGACCTGATGGAAGCTTAACACCGGCAATGTATTGGGGGCCAGGAAACATTATGCCATTACCGATAATAGGGAAATACCTAACATACTATCATGGAATATTCTTAGAACCCGAAGACCTAGCAGTTAAAGCCTTAAGCAGAGCGATAAAGGAACTATATTCTGAAGAGGGAGGTTTATGCAGGTTCCATAGAGGATGGGGCGAGAAGATCATTCCAAAATTAATAGAAGAAGCATATGGAATAGAGGTAAACATGGACGAACATAATAGAGAACTTCTAAGGAAAATAGTAGAATATGACAAGAAAGCAGGTTATAAACCGGTATTCTGGGAAAGCAAAAGAGTAATAGACTACTTCACATTAGCAGCTAAAGAGTATGGGGCAGAGAAATGGTACGAGAAACTGACGAAAGAGGGCATAGAAGCAGCCAAAGAATACTGGCAGCGATTCCTATGGAAGGAAGAAGAAATAATAGGGACAAAATGGGGTATTAAAAGTTAAAACATAATTAACTTCATTTTTACATCAAAACTATAAACTAAATTTTAAGTATCGAATCATTAATGTTAAAGATAAGGTTAGGGTTAGGTAGGTAAAACCTATCTATATAGGAAAAAACGCATGAACACCTGCAGTACTAAAGCTTAAAACTCGAAAACCATATTATAGTTTTTGAAGTGAAAAATGCATGGTTGCTAAAGTAAGGTATGGTGTTAGTGAAATAGTTGCATCAATGCTTCTCCTACTAATAATAGTTTCAATAGGTACTGTTCTTTACCTTTACCTGTATTATAGGACAACATTTCACCAACAGAGAACAGAACAGCAAATACTTGAAGAAGAAATTAAAGCCAAGGAACAGGTAGCTATCCTTCTAGCAGTAGGGTCTTCTAAAACTGATAAAGTGAAAGTAGTTTTAGCCGTAGGTCCTAACCCTGCAAGAATATACGCAGTATATGTGAATAACACCTTGGCTGTAAACTATAATCCACCAAGAAACTGTAAACCATTAGAAATAGTGGAATTAGAAATACCAAGTCCCATAACCCTACAGCCTAACTCCAGAATACTCGTTAGAGTAGTTTATGGTGGAGGATATGTTGAAGCATGGGGCGAAGTTGCGTAAAGCAGTAGGATCAATAATAGCAATACTTTTCATAATAGGCGCAATAATAATAGCATTTACGATAATAGAGTACAATGTCTTAAGCCAGGGAAGGCTAAAAGAAATACAGGAAAAACAAGCTGAAGCGGAAAGAGAGAGTATTGCAATATCTAAATCCGTTACAGGTTATTGGTTTTTTGAAGAATCGTCTTCCACATTATTAGTAAACATAACGAATAATTACAAAGAGCCTGTAGCTGTTACTGGCATAGTAATATACTATAATGACAAGAATTATACATGTTTGAAAAACAATGTTTACAGTAATTTACAACCTAGTGATGTAAGCATCGTATCATTTAAGATCGTAGGGCCTGGTTCTTCTCGAAATGTTAATGAACTTCCTCAGTGGCTATCACCTGGGGAAACTCTCAAACTAAAACTTTTCATTGGAGATAGGGAACCTGTTTCAGTAACATATTCCGTGTCTTCAACAGGAACCGTAGCGGGAATATCTGCATCACAGTATATTCCTCAAGTAGCTGTAGCACCTATAGTTAACTATAGAGTAGAGTACGTTCCAGAAGCAGTTCCTGAATACACCGAGGCAGGATTAGGTTACAAATTAGCTTATGATGCTTACAACGATGTCAATGTATTTACTGTTGAAGGAACTTACGTAAGTGGTAGCGATGAAAGTGTAAAATATGATGACAATGACTATTATATCGTAGACTCTGCAGTTAGGGATAGTAATTGGCTCGAAGAACCTGGTGTAGGCGCTTGGGGCTATAGAAAACCAATAATCATAGTGGAACGTAGCGGGAAAACGTTAACAGACTTCCCTGTGAAAATCGAGTTAAACTCATCAAACTTTGACTTTAACAAAGCTAAACCCGATGGTTCAGATATAAGATTTACACTAGACGATGGAATTACGGAAATACCATTCTACATTGAAGAATGGGATAGCGTAAATGAAAAAGCCACTGTATGGGTTAAAATACCTGAAATACCAGCTAACGGGCAAGTAAAAATATACATGTACTACTACAATCCAAATGCTAACTTACCATCATACGCGACTGTAGAAAACGTTTTCACATTAATAGGTGAAGCAGGAACAGTAAATACAGATGAAAACACTGCAACAATATATTTCCAAGGAGTGTATGATGAACCACCACTAATTTTCGCATCAATAATGACATTTAACGAAGGAGACACCGTTGTTTCAAGAGTTTTAGAAAGAACAAGAACGTACTTCACAATAAGGCTTGAAGAATACCCGAATGACAGTGGACCACATTACGTTGAAACTATAGGGTGGATAGCACTAAAGCCCGGAATATGGGTTATTGGAGGTAGAGTATGGGAGGTAGGAACAGTAACTGCTGACTCAACATACGCTACAGTAAACCTACAGTACAGTTTCAAAAACGTGCCAGTTATAATAACCTACATTAACAGTTATAATGAGGGAGGCCCTAGCAGAAGTTCTGAAGGAGGAGCACACACAAGGCAGAATAATCCAACAAGTAGTAGTTTTGAGGTTAAAGTGGAGGAACAATCAGATACAAGCCATGCTTTTGAAACCATAGGTTATATTGCTGTTCCATGGGAGGAGTACAAGTATGTTTTCTGGTATTCTCCAAGCTGGTTCTATTGGGTCAGAGTGTATTATGCGTCTGGAATTACAATTAACGGATTAAAATTCGAAGTTGCAAGGATCTACCCTGATAGATACTACTGGTATATTGACAACTATTATCCTCCATGGGATATAGATCCGAATTACTGGAGAAGATACTACTTTAATGTTTCATTTACTTCAACGCCTATCGTAGTGTTTAAAATTCAGACAGAGGCAGAATCTGATAACTGCCATGAGAGACTTAGAAATGTTGGTTTAGCATATTTCGATTATGCTCTGCAGGAAACTCCGGCCTTCAATGGCCCTCATACTTATGAGTGGGGTGGTTTTATTGCAATAGAACCGGGTTTAGTTTATGGTTATGAATGGGTTGATTCAGAACCAGAGTACGTTATTGGTGCTGAGGAAGGGCGTTATGGTTCAAGAGCGAATATTGCCTTTTCAGGTCTTAAGGAACCTGTTATAAGCTTTAACATTACACTTACTCTCAAGTATGACATAGTTACAGGTATTGGCCTAGGTTTTGATGTTTATATGTGGAATTTCGAAGAGAAGGTATGGTCAAAAGTTTTTGAAGAAACATATTATGGGCCGGACGAGGAAAGCTATTGCTTTACTTTAACTTATGAAGATCTAGAATTAAGGGAATATATTAGTAATGGTATTGTAAATATAAGCGTAGTTTCTGGTTATGGTGCTTCATTTAGAGAATATGTAGAGTACGTTAATGTTACAGTAACATATCTTAGAGATGTAATAATATACGTACCCATAATGTATAATAATGGATCAGTAAAGATCTTGCTTTACGATATTGCGAGCGGAATATGGAATAGTACGGTAACTTATTCCAAGTTTGAAGCAGAGTATGCTGTTTCATGCTATGATAAGGTTAGAGGTAGAATATGGATAATTAACAATACAGATAGCATAGCCTATTATGATGTAGTTAATGAGAGGTGGGAAAGCTTAGCTGCAAGTACTGTAAATGATAAATTCATTATTACTCCTGGTATGTCACTTCTCTTCACAGAGAAATACCCGGAATATTTGTTCTTAGTAGCTGAAAACAGTGCTGGTTCGTGGTACTTATGGTACTATGATATTACAACAAGTAAATGGTTTACGTTGAAGGAAATAAGTAAGGACTGCGGAAATTACAGCGTTGCAGTAATAGTTGGAGACATAGTATACTTAATACCCGGAGACTCCACAGTAAGCTTTTACAAGGGAAACATTACGGAGTTCTTGAAAGGTGCAGGTAGCTGGGTCCGGTTAGAGGATGTTCCAACACCATATTCTGTAGGTTTTGCCTATGGAGCTAATAAACTATGGCTTTTAGGTAAAGGTGGAGGTTTACACTATTTTGACTTAAATGAGCTTAAATGGTATCCTTATGAAACTCAGATACCTTACATGCCATTATCTCCCGGTAATAGGATAGTATATTATCAAGGTAAACTTTACCATGTTAGAGGAGATAACACTAGAGAACTTTGGATAATTTACGTTGGGAGTTAGGTTTCTCATATTGGAGGATAAAGTACTTATTATGGAATTTGCAAATATGTATTCAGTATATTTCGTTTCCTAAATCCTTGCCTAAACAGTGTTTAGGTGGGGAAATGTGGGAAAACACTACATAGCCATATTATGTCTTCTCCTGGCTCTACAAGTAGCTATTAGTGTTGTAAAAGCTTCCCCAGAAGGAGTATAGATTATCAATGCGGGTTTCATATATAGGGACTATGTAAAGGACATATACATAAACCCAAATACATGGGAAATCCTAGTTTCAGGGTACTCATACTACATATCGAGAATTGAAGGATATGAAGGATGGTTGTTAATGCTGGACTCCACGGGTGGTATCAAATGGTCTAAATACTATAGATACACTACTGATTACACTCATACATGGTTTCATAGGATCTACGTAGATCCTGGAAACAAAATCTACACGGTAGGAACAATATGGTCTAAAACTGACAACCTATACCATGCTATGCTTGCGAGAATGAATTA
>Ga0190314_1000429_pt1 | contig 14679 bp, 22 predicted proteins | sample 4870071112_MG_FD_165055 | JGI IMG/M metagenome (GOLD analysis project Ga0190314, IMG submission 165055) | Hydrothermal vent sediment bacterial communities from Southern Trench, Guaymas Basin, Mexico - 4870-07-11-12_MG | ecosystem: Environmental > Aquatic > Marine > Hydrothermal vents > Sediment ...
ACGAGGATTTAGAAGAATTGATAGAGAGAGCAGACATTGACTACAAGCATGCAAGAGAAATAGCAAGCGACGACGTGATAGAAGATGTAGAAAAGCTTTGTGATAAGTTTGAGGAGTGGGAGGTGGTTACATGAAATATATGTTTTTCCACGTGAAAGGTACAGATTACTACATAGCAATTTCTAGCGAGAGATATCTCAACGACAACAATATAGCGACATCAGAGATATATGCAGAGATATACAAAGAAGGCTCAAGCGAAATAATGAAGGTAGACAAGAAAGGTTTCAGAATTCTACAAACTGGTGCAAAAATAAGTATAGACAAGAGAAAATACAAAGAAGTAACTTTTGTTAGGATATACAACACACAAATTAACAGAAATGGCATAAGAATTTTCACAAATGAAGATTACAGCGAATATCCAATTGCAGTAGAAATTTACTTGCCAGAGCAAAAGGTTGATAAGGTCTGGGTTCTTGATGAGGATTTCAAAGTCTTGAAAACAAACACAAAAGAAAATTATGAGGGAGGCGATATGAATGGACGATGCAGACATTCAAAAGATCCTCTACCTCATAGCTGAAATATCAGCAGAGCTAGAGAAAAACGAATGCGAAAATCGCAGAGCCATTCGGCTACTCGGCGAACTACACGAGCTTATTCTTTCTCTTTAATCCCATTACCATCTATACTTTTTCCTTCCTTTCTTGTAGTCTCCCTTGTTCACATACTTCAATTTACTAGCACTGTGTTTCGCCTTGATTTTTATGTCCTTTCCTTGATGATACCTAGCGAACCTTCCTAACCCCCTGTGGTAGTAGGTTCCCCTTGGCTCTAGTTCTGTCCATGATCCGTCGCTGTTTCTGATGTAATACTTGCTTCCTTTTCGTCTCACATAGCTTTTAGATATTAAGCCTTGTTTCCAAGCTTTTAAGATTGATGCACCAGACATCAATCCACTCACCATTCACATCACCTCACATCTTTCAACTCCCTCGCCACACTCAGCTTCCCGACTCGGTAGGCAAGGAAAATAAGCATCAGGCTAATGGCAGCCAGCCCAGCGACCCACGACATCTCTGGCTCTTTGTATATGACGACAGTCTTCGTGACGGGAGGCCTTATCTTGATTTCTATCTCCCTTGTCGCCGTCCACACTTCTTCCCCCGTCTTCGGAACCCCAGTGGCGTTCAGGTAGTACGTTCCCGTCCAAAGCGGGCTAAACTCATGATAGCAGGGGTAGGACAAACAGATGTGGCTTTCAATCAGCCCGCTAGCGTTGTAGAGCGTGATGTTGATGTAGTCCAGGTTGTCTCCCCCCTTTGTGATTGTGGCGTTTGCCTTGATGACTGCCTCGCTCGGATACTGCCACTGGTAGTATCCCGTCTCGGTCGTCGGCTCCACGAATGCTATTCCGAATTCTGGCGTTTCAACTCCCTGAACGCTCACGCTCGGATCCTGGCTCGCATACTTGCGGACTAGGATCCAATCTAAAAACCAGTGGGATGTGTTCTCTGCCCAGATGACAGGATACATAGTAGTATCCCATGAGTCATAAGTATATACTGAACTCTCATCTAAAAGCGATCCATCCGAGCTGAATATCTTGTTTTGCCCTTCTGTTGCTCCTATCTTTATGTTTCTCAGTAGATACCATGTGGAAGGCGACATCGCAGCTACATCCAGCACGTTAGTTGACGAACTAGCATGAAAGAACCTGTAGTCAAAATCATTATCTTTATTGTAGTTGACTATCGCTACTCGCTCGCTGGCATCGTCGTCTATTATAGCCCACCAGTTTCCACAGTCAATCGCATCTGCCGTTTTTAGCCTCCAGTCCACTACGATGTCCTGCGTTATGTTGTAGTTGGCTTTTAGTATTCTCCATGTGCCACTTGTCCCCCAGTATTCCAGCATGCCGTTATTGACTGAATAGTAGCCAGCCAGCCCACCGAAGCCTGCGAACCCGTCATCGTCCCACTTGCTGGCACTTAGGCTGTCTCCGCTGAAATCGTCAAAGAATTCAAAAACGCTGTCCCCGTTGCTCTCGCTGGCCGCATCTGGGTTCCCAGTGTAGATGTAAATAGTCTTAGTCTCGTTTGCTGTCAGGTTCAGCTTTGTCCACACTCCTGTCTCGCTAGTGTTGCAGGTTCCATCCTCTATCCAGAAGGAAAGCTCGCTGGCGTCGTCCGAGTCTATTACCCTGATGTCCGAGCAGTCAGAGTTCATTCTGTTGTTTGAAATCAGGCTGGCAGTGTCTATCTCAATCCTCACCTGAAAGCCAGTCAGGTTGCTTCCACTCTCTTCAGTTACGTTCACTGGGATCCTGTAGCTCCACGAGTAGTTCCACCAGGCAAGGCTGAAGCTAGCGAAAACTAGCAGGAACGCACCCAAGGCCACGAACTTCTTCATGCTTACTTCCCTTTTTTCCTTTTCTCCAATCTGGCTGCAAGGTGCAAGGCGTTCAGCAGTCCCTTCGGCCTCCTGCTCGCTGGCTTCTCCTTCAGCTCCCTAATCGCCTTGTAAACGAACTGCTGCTTCACTTCCCCAGCCCTGGTGAATGCAGCACTTCCATACTTTCTAGCTAGATACCTTTTCACCTTTCCTGGATGCCTTATTGCCTCCTGCAGCCACTTCTTCTTCTTTCTCATTTGCACCTACCTCCTGCATCAATTTATCCTCAAGCTCTCTCAACCACATCCACGTGTTGAAAGCTCCCTCGTTCCCAGATATGAACAAGGTGTAAGCTCTCTCCCTTGCGAGAGAGAGTATCAAGGCAAACTCCTCGTCAGTCAGCTTCATGTCCATCACACCCCACGATCTTTCTTATCCTGTCAAGGTAAATCTTTGCCATCTTAGCTCCAGCCTCGCTCGGGTTGAACGGAGACATGTTCGGAGGCACTTTCTCTGCGTCCACGATAGCTATTGCGACTTCCAGAAACTTCTTCTGGTCTTCGTCCTTGCACAATTTTTGCCATGCCTCCAAAGCCTTTATCTGTGCCTTGATCTTTGCCTCTCCAGCCGTTTTATCTATCCTCCTAAATGTGTTCTTGAACTGTTCAATCACTCCCATCTCACAACCACCTCATTTTCTTTTTGTGGGTATTAGGTAAGTTTAATCTGTGGTATAAATCAAGCCAAGCCCTCATGTGCCTCTCGGCGGACTTGTCCTTTCTTCCACTCTTTTCCCAGACCTTTCTCCAGTAGAGGATTTTTCCCCTTATCCGCCTCCTTATTTCAACTGCCTCTGGATACGAGGCAGTCAGATACGCCAGCCCTATCCTTTCTATTTCCTCTTTTATGTTCTCCTTTATCATTCTCAGGCTCACTTGCCACTCACCTCATCATGTTGTAGAGGGCAGAGCCAGCGTAGTAGGCGAATATCAGGAACGAAATCCACATGAAGACTGGCGAAAGCAGGTCTGCCAGGACGAGTATCGGGATCAGGACTATCACGGAATACATCATTACTTCTGTTGGTATTCCCATGTTTCTTTCGGCCACTAGGACGACTGCGAGCAGAACTAGTCCGAACAGGTCTGGGTAGCCAGCCAGACTTCCGAATGCCAATTTTCCAGCATTCGCAAACCTTATCCAGATTTCTGCCCAGCTCAAAGCTGACCACCCCTCAAGAACTGCACTATTCCCATCAGCTCGCCGAATATCCAAAAACCACCTACCGCCACTATGATTGCTTCAGGAATGTGGAGAAAGCCAGTCGTGTTCATGGCGTTCAGGATCACCGCTGGAGCGACAAGTATGGAGAAAAGCGTCCCTATGAATGCCGTTATCTGTCCGAAAGTCCGACTTGCCACCGTCAGGAATCCGATTATGCTTGAATCCTGCACGCTCCCGCTCTCGGTTCCGCTTATCTGATACTGCGAGTACATGCTTGCGTTCGGCTGTCCGCTCGCTGGGATTATGCTCGTGAAGAATTCTGCCCCCACTCCGAACGGATTGTCTACCCCAGCCTGGCTTGCGTACCAGGCTCCCGAAAAGTAGAGAAAAATGTCAACGAACACTGCGAGCAGGAAAAACTTGGCGAAGTTCATCCGCCTCGCCTCCTGAGGGCTATCAGCAGTCCCAGGAATCCGCCAACCATCACTAGCCAGATCGGGACTATTCCAAGGACTGCGAGGACTATCCCCGCCACCGCCATCACGTAGATGTTCGTCACCGCTCCTATGCCGAGCATGAGCAGGACCCCGAAGATGCTCACTCCTGCTTTCACCACGTTCATCTCTGCCCCCGTGGAGTTCGTGTAGTTGCTCAGGTCTTCCTGGATGAGCAGTCCTGCCTTCACAAGCCCTGTCTCCGATTCTCCGTTGTTGTAGCCTCCGAAGGCAGTGCATTTCTCGTTGCCTTCGCTGTCCACCATGCACAGGTAAACCTTCAGGGGCTTCAGCCAGCTCCAGTCGGTGAGGTTCAGGTCGGACACGTTCACTTCAATTATTGTTCCATACCCTACATTTGTGACGGTCTTGTTGTAAACAGTGTTGCCAGCCTGAACCATCCACATTTTTACTTCGTTTATGTTCCCGCTTGGCGAGTAGGCTATTCCAGTTATGTTCGTCGTCTCGTTGATGGTTTGTATCGCTGGCAGGATTTTCAGAAGCGTTATGTTCGCCACTATCCCGCCTGTGGTAGTTCCGCCCCCGAACGTCACGTAGTAAGTTGAGCCTTTCGGTGCTATTGTGAACTTTACGGCAGAGTATGGATACCTTTCCCCTATGAAGTAGTAGACAGTGTTGGGATCAAGGTATATCTGCCCGCTTCCTGTCTGGTCTGTTCTTATTTGTCCCACTGTTCTGTATTCCCCGCTTATCTGCCTGAAAGCCGTGAGGTAAGCGTCGTCAAGCAGTTGCGAGTTGATGTTCTGCGCTACGAAGTAGTTGTAAGCTCCCTCGCCAGACTTGAGCAGGTAGGGCTGAATGGTAGTGTTCTGCCCTGGTTCTGCTTCCCTGATGTAGTACGTCCTTGATATGTACGTAGAGTTCTCAACGCTTATGCTGGTCGTGTCCTTGAATAAGTAGGTCGTGAACGTTTTATCAGCATTCAGGTTGGTGTAAGTGTAGCTGACTGGTCCACCAACGTATAGAGAGTAGTTCGCAATTTTTGTGTTTGGGTCCTTCTCGTCAAGTGGCTGTTTCACCGTTACGGTTATCTCGTTGCAGAAGCTATTTCCGCTGTACTCTACGCAGTAGTTCTTGCTCTCGTTCATGAAGAAAGTCACAAAACCATCAGAGTCGGTGTAGCGCTGGTCTAGCGTTGTTCCGTTTAGCGATAGGGTTACCAATGTGTTGGCAAGGTAATCACTTGTGTTTGTTGGGTCTGCGATTCTCAGGGTTTTGTCTTCCCCGTTTGCCGTTTCCAGGAGGTAAAATGACACGTTTTCCGTCGCATTTTCGGTTATGGAGACGTTCAACTGTCTAGATTCGTAGCCAGTTGCATTGGCTACCATGAACCCAACGCCAGCATGCTCCACACTGCTGACTTCCACAACTCCGCTGGTAGTTGAGTAAGTTTTTCCGTCCCAGCTGATCGTGAAGTTGCTCAGCTGTTCGGTCACGTTGTCTTCCCTGTACACATAGACTTTGTACCCAACCACGTCAAAAGATACTGACTTTGAATACACATCAGTTGTGTTTGCTTCCACCGTAAAATTGTGAGTGTCTATGCTCAGCAGTCCCAGATTTACGCTTACGCTGGTCGCATTGGCGTAGCTGGAATTGGAGTAAACGAGGCTTCCGTCCAAGTAAGCCTTCACTTCAAAGGTAGAATTGGTACCGCTCGTCACGGTGAAGTTTGCGATTACGTCTGACTCTGGGCTGTAGTACTCCGATGAACTAGGAGATGTGATTGTTATTGTTGCATCATCGGGGGACATTTCCTCACTCCCCACGCTCGTGGTCGGCTCGGGGTCGGCGTATTTGCGGACTCTGAACCAGTCGTATTTTACATTTGCATTGGAATACCCCCCGAGTCCTGCATATCCAGATGAATGTGTTGGTTCCCCACTTACTTGTGTATTGTTTGCGTATCCATATAATGTTGAGCCGACGAAATATGTCTTTAAGAAAACATAATCGCCACTTGCACATGTAAAACCTGTAGTTGAGTAAGTTGACCAAGAGGAGCCATTCCAATGGTACAATTTTTCTTCATCAACGTCTGCATCTACAAACAACATGTCAAAATCATCACTAGTGGAGAGCGATTGAGCATTTCTAATTAGCCTTACTTGTACTGATACAACACCCCATGTCTCAGCTAAATAACTACTATCAAAAGTCCTAGCATTCCACCATGTCATCGGACCTGGCGATGATGTTGAACCGTTCACGATAAGATAACCATCAACTTCATGTGCTTCTCCGAGAACAACCGTCCAGTCACTACTTATCACGCCATCGTTGAAGTCATCAAAAGCATCAAACACAGCACTGCCATTGCTTTCACTTGTTGCACCTGAATTTCCGTAATACACGTAAATCGTCTTTGTGGAGCTAGCAGTTAGATTCAGCTTTGTCCAGATGGCAGTTGTGGTAGTGTTGCACGCCTCACTGCTGTTTTCTGTTTCTATCCAGTAAGGTAACTCGGTTGAATCATCGCTGTCCACAATTCTAATGTCACTACAATCAGAGTTCATCTTCCCGTCCGAGATTAGGCTGGCGGTGTCCATCACAATCTTTACCTGAAAATTAGTCAAGTCGGATCCGCTCTGCTCGGTGACGTTCACGGGGACTCTATAATCCCAGCTGCTATTCCACCAGGCAAGGCTGAAGCTAGCGAAAACTAGCAAGAAGGCAAGCGAGACCAGCTTCTTGTCCAACAGCATCACCTTCCGTACTGCTCGTAGTACGGCCTTGGATACTTGAATATCACAAGCAAGGCTCCAAGTATCAGGCCAGGCGGGAGCAGGTACATGAGCGTCTGTGCAACCGTATCGTTGGTTGCATTTGCGGCCTGGTCTATGAACGGATACACCACTGGAAGCATGACCCCCAGTATGATTATCATTATCAGGAGGCCTATCAGGTTGAGCGGTGTCAGCTGGCCTTTTCTCACGTTTACCACCTCCAGGCTTGCTCCTTGCCCTCACCTGGGTTGTACATGTCCAGCAGTCGCTTTTTCCTGCTGGATTTTACCCGTTTAGCCTGCTTTTTTGATCTCTTTTTGCCCTTTCGTGAGGACTTTTTCTTTTTAAACTCGGGCGGTTTTTCAAGTATGTTAGTCAAATACTCCCTCATTTTCACCACGTTCCTTTTAGTCGGTTTCGCATACATCTTCCCAGTTTTCATGAACGTGAAGACATCAAACATAGGAATAGCCTCGTGCTTCGTCTTCTTTCTCCTTATCCTCTTCGGCTTGATCCTGAGAGCAAACGAAATCTTGGGCTTGAAGCTCCCGAAGACCATCACGGGAGCAAATGCAGGCTTCGGCGGTTTCGGTAGTCTTGGAGGGGAGACAGTCGCAGCTATTGGAGGAACCGCAGTTGGTTCCTTCCTCTTCTTTGTGGCTTTCTGGATTACTGGCTGAATGCTTACGGGTGTTGGCTTCGGCGTTCTGCCAATCCTACTGCCTTTACCCTCGCTACTCATCGGCACTTTGCTTATTGGATAACTAATAACTTGTGGTTTCTTCTTCTTTTCCTCTTTCTCTCCAGCTCTAAAACTCACGCTCGGGACAGAGAAATAATCAACGTTTCTAACGTTCGTTTCGTATTTAACCTCCTTGCTGGACGGCTTGTAGGGGAATGCTGGGACAGGGGCGGAGATCCCAACATTCCGAGAGCCAGCAGGTATTTTCAGGTTGGAGGCGATTACTGAAATAGTCTCTTCTGGCTTCACTACCGCGTATGCATGTCCTCTTTTTCCCATTCTGCTGACTTTCCCAACCACAGAAGCTAGCTTAAATCTGGCTGACTGACCTAGTCCTGCTCCCCTAGTCTTCAGCCTTGAAACTGTCTTCGCAAAAGGAGAAGAAGTGTATATAGGCTTGGTGGACAAAACAGTCCTTTCATACACAAAGGAAGTAGAAACGGGGCTAGCCTTTCCGTAAAAGTTGGAATAAACTTGTGGTTTTCCTGGTTTTTCTCCTGTCCTCTTGACCACGTCCTTGATCACATTTGTTAGGTAAGTATTTGGCTTAGCTGGATAGGAAACTCCCACTGGCTTGCTGACCTTTGCGTACTCCACCCCTGCCTTACTGACTTTTACCTTGTAAGCCCTTACTGCTTTGTCCGTCAGCTGAAACCTCTTAAGCGAGGCGAATGGCCCCACATTCCTTCCGTAGCCAACTTCTACTACTGTCTTTTTAACTTGTGGAACTCTAGCTATCTCTTGCTTCTTGAAAAATCTGGCAACTGAGGAAGCGGACTTTGTAACTGCTTTCCCAAACATGTACGAACCAAACATGGAACCAGCGAAGTAGTAAGGCCTTGAAACTGCCAGGTTCACGGTTCCTTCCACTTCGCCTGGCAGGTTGGCTCCTCCCGTCTCAACCGTCCTGGCAGCCAGTCCGACGGTGGAAGGTGCAGCTAGAAGGAAGCCCTCGGCAGCTCCTGTTGAGAAGCTGACCAGCTCTTTCGGAAGCCATTTGGGAGCTGTGTCGTATCTCTTGCTCACTCCCAAGAAGTCCTCTATCTTTTCGCTGGCAATCTGGGTTCCCAGTCCTACCCTAGCCCCAAATTCCTCGGGGACTTTTACCTCGCCAGCTTCTATCATCTGCTCCGTGGTAAGCTCGCCCTTCTTGTATAAGTCCCACAAAGCTTTTTGCCTTGCTACCTGCTTCGTTTTGACCTTGACGTATTCGGAGTAGAACTTTCCTAGATTCTCAAGTTCTTTTTGCATCTTTTCGTATCTAGCAACCTTCTCGTTGTATTCGGCAACTCTCCTGTTGTAAGCATTAACATCTTGAATTCTGCTTATTTCCTCTGCTTCGGAAGACAGCCTCTTTCCAAGGACATTCAGGTTCTGGACTGCCTCGTTGTAGATGGTGATTCCTTCCTCAACCTTTCTGGCTTTCTTGATGGCCTCAATCTGCGATCCCACTAGTCCAAAGCTTGCACTCCTTTCAAACGGCCTGTTGCTGGTCATCATTCTGACGGCTTCTTCCCTAGTGGGCCTCTTGCCAGTGAGCAGGTTCACCATTTCCTCCCTAGTAATCCTCTGCTCCCCTTGGCTGGGAGCTGGTCGTTCGGTTTGGGGCTTGTAGCCAGCTTCGGCGTAAACCTGAGCCACTGCCCTGTTCACTACCTTCTGCGAGTATCCTTCCCTCTTCATCATGCTTGCTAGAGCCTGTGCCTTCTGCTCAGGTGTAGCCTTGCTAGCTGGAACCTTCTTGCCGTTCACCATGTAGAAGGGTTCAGAAGGCTTGGGAGCAGGTGAACTAGCTTGCCCGCCAGAGGAGATGGTCTCTTTGGTTAACCGCTTGGCGGGCGAGCCAGAAGGAGCAGATCCTCCATGCCTATGGAATCTGTGAATGCTCTTTGAGTATCTCTTCCAGCCACTCTCTCCCTCTTTCTTGTGGTATTCGGGAGACCTGCAGGAGAAAACAGTGTACGTCTTTCCGTTCTTTGTCACCTTCTTGTAACTCTTCCAAGGCATATTCACATGTAAGTAGAAAGTCCTATAAAAGGCTATAAGGCTGTCAGAATATACCCTGAGTAACGAGCTTTTTCTTTTTCTTCATCTGAGCCTCCATGAGCCTCTTGGTCAGCTCTTCTTTTATGCTCTTTTCTTCCTTCTTTATCTTTTCCATCTCCTTGAGCCTTCTCTTCACGATTATTTCAACCTGTCTTGCCTTGTCCCTTGAAACGCCAAAGTCTAACATGATCTTGGCTAGGTCTAGCTTGTTCGGCTTGTCCGCCTTTCTATACTCGTCAATATTATGAATTATCTCATCAGCTATCTGCGGAAGCGTAAGCTCGTCCTTCATGAGCTCTGCCAGTTCTACTTCTAGCTTTTGGTAGAACCTGTCCATGAACATTTCCTTCTTTGCCTCGTATGCCTCCCTCAGCTTCTTTGGAGGCCTGGGGAAGCGTATGTACTTGATTATGTGAGTGGCATTTTTCAGGACGATTCTCGGGTAAACTTTCCACGTCTTGGTCTTGTATATGCTGTCCGCATGGCTGGGCCTGACTATCTCGGCTATCTCGCCAACCGAATAGTTGTGCTTGTAGTTTATCTTTCTCATTTCAATGATGTAGTGGAAGAGCTTCCTTGCGTCTGCGTCTATCAAGTCCATGTCAGGTGTTGTAAAGATAAGAATGTTGTTCTTGAACCTGGCAGTCTGCGTGATGTATCTAATTGCATTCACAGTAGCAGAGAACCACTTCCTGTGGTCGGCTGGGATCTGTGCCTCGTCCAAAACGATGGCAGAGGCAGGTTTGAGCTTGCTCCTCACCAGGCGTATCAATTCAACTGGAGTAAACACAACCCTGTTGACGTTGAAGCTCCTGTCCAGGTGCTTTGCAAGGGTTAGAGCCGCCCACGACTTTCCAGAGCCAGTGTCCCCAGTTATCACAATGAGTAGGTTTCTGTTCTGCTTCTTGCACCTGTCTATCCACCCTTTTTTCAGAAGTCGTCCTAACGCTACGATGTTCCTCTTGTTCTCGCTAATCCTCGCATCCACCAAGCTGAAAAGCTCATTCACACCCTTGCCTCCTCATGATCCATCGTCAGCAGGTTTCTCTTATACATGACGTCAAGCATCAGAGTGAACCACTTCCTGAGCAGGAGGAATGCCCTGAATGTGTCCTTCTTGTCCAGGTACTTGATGCTGTGTATCTGCACCAAGAACTTGTTCCTCTTTGCCTCGTATTCTTCTGACAGGTATGGAGAAATCATGGACTCAAGGACGAGCATTTGGGCTTCTATTCTCTTTATGTCCTGCCTATGGAAAGAGAAGCTGGCGAAGGCGGCGTAGGTATCGGTCAGGGCTAGGTTCAAAAGCTCTTTGAATCCCTTCGTTCTTTTGGCCCAAACTCCTATTGAGTAGCCAGGGACAAGGCCTGTTTCCTTTGAAACCCTCGTGGAAATCCTAGTGTCGGCGTCCAGCTCCACCACCTCAAATAGTGGATGCGGCTACTTGGGCAGCCGTGCTAACCACATGTGGATTGGAAGCTATCTGGTTCAGGAGCTGGAGCATGAGGAAGCCCTCAACCGCACTTATCGCCGACGCTGCGGCTGCCACCACGAGGAACACTTTCTCCATCTTGTCTTCTTTCTGAGCCTGCTTTGCCCCTATCTCTTGGGCTTGTATGATTGCAAGTTCGTTAAGCCTCGGATCTGGTCCTTTCTGCTTCTCCTTGTATGGATTGAGCGTGAACTGGTTTCCCGTTCTGGTCAGCACCACTTGTCCCTCAACGTCAGCCTGCCAGAAGATATCGTCGGGATTGATTCTCACTCTTTCCTCTGTGTCTCCATTCTTGAAGTGAAGGATTCCATTCGGATCAGGAGTCATGACCTCAAACTTCACAACCTTGTGGGGAAGGAAGCGGATGACGAACTTACCTCCTGAAGCCTTTGCGAAGAAGTACTTCACAAGGATTTTAACGAACTTCCTGTACTTCACCAGCAGGAAAACCTCAACGAGGACAACCAATCCAAGAACCAACCATGCAGTATTAATATCCACAAACTCACCTCCTAAGTATCCTATCCAGCCAACCAGTCTTTTGCCTGGAGACCTCCTCGGATCTTTCCTCAAACCTCTTGGTCTGGAGATTCCTAGCAGTAAATCCTCCTCTAGCCCTGCTCGTCTCAACGATGCCTGCGAACTGTCCCAAGTAGTAGTCTATTGCCTCTTGGTACGGGTGATCCTCTTCAACTATTTCGGAGTACTGCTTGTCAAGTATGAACAGCAGACGGATAAGCTTGATGTACATGTGGACTAGCTCTATCTCCCTCTGCGTCAGGTTGCCCAGAACCAAGTCCCTCTGAAGCTCTATGAACCTGTCCCATGCAGGGTTTATCACCTGCGTCTGGAACTCAAGAATGCTCTCGGGGGTAGGTTCCTGCTTTTTCCTGTACGGATCCTGAGGGTATCCTTCCTCAGGTTCTCCTATTTCTATCATGCATCAATCACCTATCCGCCCCTCCGACATCATGTAAGCTATGTTGTAGAGGCCTGCGAGACCAAAAAAGCTGAACATGATTCCTATGAACAGGTTGGTGTTGGGATCAAGAGGTCTTTCTGCGTAGCTGTATGTGATGTTCTCGTAGGTTATGTCGCTGGTGGCGTTTATCTCAACGAACTGGGAGTCAACGTAGTAAACGGACGGGGGACTTGCTAGATAGAGAACTCCTATCACTATCATGCCTATTGAACCCACAAGGATAAACAAGGCTCTGTCCTCAAGGACTCCGAGAATCAAAAGGACAAGTGGAAGAACAGCTATGAAAGCAGACAAGACTATATCCATGGTTAGAGATATGCAAGAAGTCCTATAAAAAAAGTAATGTTAAGGGGGTTAGGATTTCTGCTACCTGATGAAGGAAACTACTAGCACCAAGAGGCCGACGGCAAGCATGATCGGCAGGTTGGACACTATCAGCCTCACCAAGCTGTTTTCCATGTAACTGTCCTTTGCCCAAGTGTAGTCAACGGTTATATTCGTTTGGTCATACGCCGAGTTGGTCAGCGTGAACGTTCCAGCGTCCATGTCAACAGTGTAGTCGCTACTGGTCAGGTCTGCTATGAAATCCCCTGTAGAAGCGTTGTATGCATGCGCTCCGTCAAAGCTCTGCAAGTTGTCGTGAGCTAAGCTGACGGCAACGTTGACAGTTACCGTTCCCAAGCTCTCGTTCGTTACTGTGTAAGTTGTGGTCATGTCTGTTACCATGCTGTTCCACATTTGCAGTCCTATTACTCCGAAAATCGCTGCAACTATGATCGGAACTATCATTCCAGCTACCGCACCCTTATTCATTGCACCACCCCGTAAAGAAGTATGGGGTCAGAGATGAGAGCTGAAGCCCTCATCTTGACCATGCCCATCCAACGGCAACCACTAGCAAACCGACAGCCATCAGGATAGGTATGTTGTCGGTCACGGTCTTTAGGAGTCCTGTGAAGTTGGCACTTGTCAAGGTTTGCTGGATTATCTGGATTCCTATTACTCCTATTACACCAGCTATCACAACTCCGATCAAGACGGAACCTATTCCTATTCCAGCCACGGGCATCACCTCACAATTTTTTTATAGAAGCCGTAAGCTGGAACTTCTATAAATGCATTTAGGAAATTCAGAAGACCTATAAATGCATTTAGGAATTCCACAAATTTGTCCATGGACAAATTTGTGGAATACGACTCCACAAATTTGTGGAGTATGTGCCCAAAAGTAAATCTTATACAAACTTTCAAAAGGAGCTGGGAACTTGAGGCAAAAAGGACACAATATTATAGTAGTTTTGACTAATATCAAAATAGGTTATTTTGTTAGCTATGTTTGAACACAGGATAAGGACTTTTCGGTGATAGATGTGGGAGGAAAAAAAGAAAACATGCGGGTTAGAGACCTCGTAAGTCCAGAACGGTGGAAGCTCATGATGGAGCGAGCGAAGAACAGCGAGCAGCAAGCATTTCTGACCTTTCTTTATCTAACTGGCAGTCGTGTGAGTGAGGCTCTGCTACTGCGATACAGGGATTTCGTCAGAGTGGAAAGCACAAAAATAGGTAAAATTCCAATAGTAGCCATACCAGTTTTGAAGAGAAGGGACGAGTTTGAGTTCAGGGAAATACCGCTCTGGCTGGACAAGGAAGAGGGCAAGCTAGGAAGGCCTCTAGTCAAATGGGTGAATGCGAAGTATGACCTGCTGGAGCCAGACCTAGAGAATGCAGACGAGATGAGGATATGGAAGCACACGAGGACTTGGGCTTTTGACATATGCAAGCAGGTGACTGGAAAAAGCCCGCACTACTGGAGGCACCACAGGGCACAGTATCTAGCAACAGTGAAGGGGTTCAATGAATATATGCTGACTAGTTATTTCAACTGGGCAAATCCTCAGACGAGCTACATATATACGAAGGGGAAGAATCCAAGGCAGTTTCTAAGGGAGTATCTGATCTGACCTCAAACTCGTTCCACTTTTGGCACAGATACCAGGAATCATTGATGGCTATGCACTGCTCCCTCTCCCCAGATCTGTGGACTTGGTCAAGGTATGCGAAAAGGTTGGCGAGTAGCAGGGCGAACAGGAGGATGTCAAGCAGTAGGGAGATCAGCTGGGCCTGCCGTCTAGACAGGCCAGCCTCTACCAAAAGCTCCGCCCACCACGGAGCCTTCCAGACCACCAGCTTCATTCTTCCATTTCCCTCCTCAGCCGAGTCAGGATCGCCAGCACCACTTCCAGCTCTTCCACTATGTCGTCAGGAGGAATGAGCAAGTCGTTCCCCCTCTTCGTCCAGATGGTGTATATCTTGTTCGTGTTGCCGTGTATCTTGGCCACTAGTTCTCTTATGCTCATGTGAGCTGGCTTCTTGCTCATGCCCTCACCAAATTGACCTTCTCGGTTCTATCCGCAAGTATCTCTGCCTCGTAGTATGCTCTTCTATACCTTGCCTCTCCCTTCCTGCTCATTACCTGCCTGATGAGTAACTTGTGCCTTGAAGCTAGGGAATTGAAGTACGCCCTGGCCTCCTGCTCGGTCTTGAAGTTCAGGACT
>Ga0190314_1000430_pt1 | contig 14678 bp, 9 predicted proteins | sample 4870071112_MG_FD_165055 | JGI IMG/M metagenome (GOLD analysis project Ga0190314, IMG submission 165055) | Hydrothermal vent sediment bacterial communities from Southern Trench, Guaymas Basin, Mexico - 4870-07-11-12_MG | ecosystem: Environmental > Aquatic > Marine > Hydrothermal vents > Sediment ...
TTTGTATACGCTCCAGCCAATGTGTTTATACCCAGGATCAATGGCAATTCCAAAATGATCGGTGACTACCCGATTATCGTATTTCTCCTCGAGGAATTGTACAATACGTATACCATTGTGTAACCAACCTATGTGACGTGCAAGACCTCGTTTGATTTTCTTTCTTATCATATCGGTTCGTCGAGTTGGCGAAAGCGGACGACCGAGACGATTGATCACTAATGTTAGTTCTGTTTTCATTAATTTCCTCCGTTTACAATCTCAGAAACGGAGAGATAAGTTCCCCATGATCTGGGATGAACCGATCTCTCCATTGGCTTCTCCTAGCGTAGTACTGAGTTTCTTTACGTACTCCTCAGCAACGGGGATTGGTTACCCCCAGAGCCTGGAGCTTGGAGACCACTCCAGGGTGAACACTAGGAGAATCGCCTGTGTCAACCCCTACTGTATAGTAGGGAGGAGACCTAGATATTTAGTCTACAAATGCGATTAGATCGGTACGCATTCTCAATTATTTCTCGGAGATATAAATTAAAGTCATTTACTGGTATATTAAATTCGTCGCCAAATATATCAGAAGATTCATTTATTGCAACTAGTGAGTTTAAACTTGTTAGATTTGCGAAGTCCTCGGGTAGAAATTCTAGAATATTTGCATTTGTATGTGATGGATTAGATACAATATCATAGGTGATTGGTCTTAGTGGGGGTTCTACTACCATTACGTTATTATTTGGGTCAGGAACTAACCTAGCAAACATACGCAAAGAGAATCCGATATTAGCCTTGTCGCGAACTAGAAGGTTAAAAATGTCAGGACCTTTAAATCCAGAGAGTGTTTCAATAATACCTATTACGTCATTCTTCTCCATATAGATATCTCGAATAAGAGTTCCAGAATTTTTTATTTCTACTGTAACGGCGCGTTTTTTCATAAGAGGACTATCAGTATCAGACGCTGTAACAACCAGAGGATGATCTACTTCTTGAAACAAGCTTCTTGACTTTGCTTTTGGTTGTAATATCCTAACGATTTGTTCCAATATAGGTCTTCTATAGAATCGCTTATTCTGATTTATCTCTTCTGCGGTTTGTAATCTAGCCTTAAATACAACCTTAGATACATTTTCAGTAATATTTTTTTGCTCAAGAATCTCAATTCCATAACCTACACTAGATATAACACCTGTTTCCTCTAGTATGAGGTAGATGTTACCGCTCATTCGTTTCCCCTTTATCAACTGTACTCTCTAACGTATCCAAGATGTTGTTTAAAATACTAACTAATTGCTCGTATGGAATCGTATTAAAATATGTTAGTATTAAATTGATGAAATCTATTAAATCTAATAGCTCATCAGATTTATCTGTATGATAGTAAAAAACGTATCGTTTTAACGCCGATCTTATATCCTTAAATTTATTGTAAAGAACTACTCGTTTTATATTCTCAAGTTCAACTGTATCAGTTTGAATATCAGTATCACCACCGTATGGAGGCTCATTTGGTAACTGTTCAAGAATTAGCATCTTTTATAACCCCAATGTCAATCTTGTCCTCAATGAACTCAAAAATGTAGAGAGATAAATCAATCTCTCCACCAACTTCTCCTAATGTAATACCTACTCCTCCGCAATGAGGATTGGATACCCCAGAGTCTGGAGCTTATCTAGGGTAAACATCAAAATGTTAATCCCTATTGACTCAGTAGGTAAGTTACGTAGGACCAGCTTCTTGACCCTGTAATTTCACCTCAGCTTCCCTACCTTTTTCAATCAGATAGTCCCAGTCAAGATATGGTACAAATTGCTTAAGTAGGGTTATAGGATCTATGGTTACACCTCTAATAGATTGTGTCTGAGCAAGGATATTAGAAACAGAACCCATAACAGCTTCTAAGATTTGTAACATAAGTAATACTGGCGGGGTTAAATATATTTCAACATAATCCGATATTTGTATATCTCGTTTTCCGTGATAGACATAAGTTACTTTATCAATTAGCTCGGCTATTCCAGAACAGATAGATTCCTGAATAGACAAAATATCATTAGCAAATGCAATATTTACATTTACCAAATAATCTCGTAATTCTACGATATCACCAAAACCTAAATATGCAGCGGGTACACCTGATAATGAAATCAATTCGTTTCTTGCATCCTCTAGATCAGTTACTTTAGATGATACATCCTCCAGAGACTGAACTTCTAAGTCAATAAATCGCTGACCTTTCTTTGTTAAAATTATAGCATCTTGGAAATCTGATAAAATACGTGGCAAACTCTTAAATGAAAGAACATCATCAACAGAAATCCTTCTATTTCTTAATTCCCTTTTAAATCGTTCTAATAGATTAGATGAAATACCTCTTGGACCAGTTTCAATTACCCATTTACGAATAGGTGCAGCACGAGATAATTTCATAATTATATTAGATAATGAATGCAACAAATATAATTTACCTGGTAATACAAGTGGATCAACAATACTTAGACCATATGGATAGTATTCTGGAGATGGTATTGTAAAATGAACCATTCTAGAGGTGGGAACCAAACGAACTCGAACTCTTCTTCCATGTAATGTGTTTTGATCCTTTAGATCTAATAGAACAGACTTTAATGTATAAAAAACATCCGATGATAACTTATTAAAAAGTTCTTGTTGATATATTTTTTCGTTCTCTTCCCTTGATAATGAAGGATCAATAGTATATGTTATACCCGCCGATTTTATTATTTTCTCAGATACCTTCTTTAAAATTTCACTTACTAATCTATCTAGTTTTTCACTACCGTTTGAATATTGTCTAAGGAAAACTTGTGCAAATCTTAAAGCAGGTGAAAGCAATCTCTCTTCAGTTATATTTTTATCTTCGATAATAAGATAGCCAAGTATATTAGTCTCATCGTTTGGTGAATTTATAATTATAACATTATGTGGCTTGTGAAATTTTAAAAAGATACGATTTAAGTCTATATCTGATATAATAGATAAAATATCCCTCTCTTCATTATCATCAGATTCCATTAGAAGTTGATCATCTATAGATTCTATCTCAAAGACTAAATCAGTAAATGCATCAACTGCTTTAGAGCTATCAATTTCTTGAATATTATATGTTAGAGAGTTTAGATAGGCCGTATTAGTCACTTTTGGTACAGTAATTTTCGGAGATTTGAGATCTATTATTTCAACAAAATAGTCTCCGTATTTAAGCAAACGAATCACTAAGTTATTTTTTAAACGTTTTACTATATCAAATCGTTTTACGACAGATCTAGTATACTCCTCAATTCTTTTATACTCGGAGTCAGTTACTCGTGAACTATCTTTCTGCTTATATAGTAATATATCTCCACTTACAAGATTTTTCTGAAGGATATTATCACGATATATTTTAAAGATTCTTTTAATTAATTGTACAGAACTATAAAGTTCGTCATATACATTATATCTATTCAGACGTTCTTTTGGAACGCTAATATTATTAAGAATAGCTTGAAATTCTTCCCCACGTATTGAACTAACATATTCCTGTAACGTGTCGTATGTGGAAGGTATACTTTCTTTAGTCGTTACAATTGGAAAATTAGTTATGATATTATCTATCCTATTGAGCAGTTGATCAAGATCTTTATCACCAAGTATTCTTCCAACCAGAGACATTTTTTATCCTTTAAGTAAGCTCTATTCCCGACTAAAAAATCAAAACTTCTCGCTAGCAGGAGTTAGTAAATATCTTGCCTGGTCATAAGCATACCAAGTTCGTCAAGTATTATGTTTCGAACCTTATAATATATATATGATGCAATACCATCATCATTGTAAAATTTTCTTAGTTCATCAGTATATGTTGGAGAAAGAGACTTTATAATAGTATGACTTAATTTTTTTGCAAATTCATCAATTTCAGTTCGCGCATTGTTTGAAAGGATTATATCTTTTGGTCGATATTTGGTTATAATTTCTAACATTTCATTCCTATAAATACCAGCTTGAATTTCAATTTGTCTATCAAGAGGTGCAATTAGATCATCAAATCTCCAACCAGAATCCATAGTTTGCTCCTTTACCAGAATTAGTAATCACAAACCAAAAAAGAGCGGCTTGGGTAGATTGACTTACCCAAGCCGATACGCTAGGAGGGAGAAGGGGAGGCTGCTGGGGGGTGGTTAGGACAAAAGCTTTTTGAGGAGGTTCCTTTCCTCAACAATACCTTCTATGATCGATTCTACACCATTTTCCTCGACCATAGCAAGGGACTCGAGACGATCCTCAACATCCTCCAGGAAAAGACCTAACCCACTTTCATAAGCTTCGATAATAGCTTCATCAACGATGTTTTCAAACTTACGATACAGATCACTCATTTGTATAACCTCCTGTAGTACTAAAATTAAGTAGTCAACTGATCTGGTTTACTCCTCCGTTCAAAAAACGGAGAGATAAGTTTCCCATGATCCGATCTCTATTAGCTTCTCCTAATATGGTACATACTCCTCAGTAATGAGGATTGGTTACTCCAATACCTGGAGCTTATCCAGGGTGAACACTAGGAGAATCGCCTGTGTCAACCCCTACTGATTAGTAGGGAGGAGACTCAAATTAAATATTCTTGAGCTTCATTAGACAACAACGAAAGTGATGAAACATCGTCCAACGAAAGTTCAAGATGGGAAATCAACTCCACAATTTGGCTACTATTATTTATCATATTTTGATAATCTATCTTGCAACTTTTTATATCATCATATATTCTAAGATTTGATAAGTTAAATAAATGAAATTTTCTTACACCCTTAGAACCATCTTTTGATTTTGTAATTTTAACTTCAAAAGGAACTATAACATCTAGAAACTTGTTTTCCTCATTTCTATCAAATGGGTTTTTACTATTTACAACATTATCATAGTTTTTTATATCTTGTGATATAATTTCATTGTACACATCTAAATCATCTCGTTTTCTTACCATATACATGAAATCAGCATATCGAACTTTCTTATGCGAATCTCCAACTTGATTGTTCTCTAGTGCTCGAGTTACATCTTCAGATTCTCGCTTATTTTGAGATGCAGTTATAACTGGTATTTGATAATGTTTACATAACCGCCGAAGTTCATGTACGATTTGCCCTTGTACATTATAATCATCTTTCTTAGTAGTGTACATATACGATGGAATCATAACATCCAAATAGTCAATGAAAAGAGCGATTGGATTATACCCTTGGATCTTTAGCTCATCAAGAAATACAGACGCATCTTTTGGTGAAAATGAATCTTCAAAGCTATGTTTGAGGACAACTGACACATTTCCCAAATCAGCTACACAATTGTTATATATCTTATCTATTATCTTTCTAAATATTATTCCTTCGGTCGAACTCTTTATATCTTTATACTTTTTTTCCTTCAATTCTGTACTAAATTTAATGAATAACTCTCTAATAGCAGAGGAATCATAGTTACCAAAAATTGAGAAATATCGGCGCAATAATCGATAAATATCATCTTCTAATGTAATAAAAACTATAACATTCTTCTTGGACTTACTCTCACAATGAAGCGCCATATTACGACAGAGGTTTAACATGAAAATAGATTTGCCATGATTAGTTGGCCCAGAGATAATGTGAACAGTATTCGATTCAATGCCGCCAATTGTACTATCTATAATATCATATCCCGATTTAGAAAATGTATAACCCGATGTAAAGAAGTTTAATAACTTTTCAGTTATAACATCAACCGGATTCACTGATTCGTCTTGTTCAGTTTCTCCATTAGTACGACTTATAATTATATAGTCATCCAACTCATCTTTAGTAACAGTTTTGAGCGCCGAAATAGATCCTTGCATATCAATTATTAGTCTTCTAAATTCAGCAATTACATCATAAGCAGATGAATCTTCACTTTGACATTTATAAATAAAATAATCGAGTTTATTAAGAGTTTGTCGAATACTTTTTACTTCATTATATAGTTGAATTGTTTTAGTAACATTATCTAACTCATTTTTGAATTCATTTGCATCAGTTATCTTATTATCAATTACGTTTTGTACAAAGGATTTAAGAGACGGATTCTTTTTGAATACTTCAGATAAATGAAAACTTACATTGTCATAATGAACTAATGAGGCATTTATATCCTCTTTCATAACATTAAGTTTATAGATTAGATCTAGTATATTATTAATATGAGATGGAGTTATAGAAAGTGTTAATTGACCGGTTTGAATATCTTTCTTCAGTGATAAAACAAAGTCTCGTATGAATGAGAATATTCCCGTACCTGTGTCATCGAAAGCCCTCAAGTCACCATTGTACAATAGTACATTGGTAATTGATGATAGAAATGATACATCAGCAAATTTCGATAGGATTGTTGATTGAATTTTACTTTCCGGAATTGATGATGTCATAGACCCTCCAACTGTATTTTGTGAGTGATTTCAACAACTTAGACGAGCCTCCACTTCAGTCTAAGATATCTATATACTTTTATATCTCAAATGGGATTTTGTTCTCCGACAATTTAAGAGGATTCAAGACAATATGGAGATAATGTGAGAGTTTCGATGACAGATAAAAATTGCTTAGAAGATAGTATAAGCTCTTGTATTGATACTTAGTATATGCTGTATAACAAGATGAAATTGAGTCATAAGTAAATGATACATCGTTTATTATTTCTTGAACTTGATTACTCATATCTGTTATAATATTCTTGAATAGCTTATTTTGTGTAAGTAAATAATATATTGAAAGTGTTTTGAAAAAGCTTGAAGTTGCGTTTACTACATTATTGAGATCTGTATTTAGATAGTATAGATCATTTGCTTCCTCTAGTACAATATCAAATAAGTTTGTGATAAATTTATAAAAATCCGCCGAATCATAGTAATCAAAGAGAATTTCTAGTAATTTATTTCCAACCATTAAAACGGCGCATTTATACAATATAGCATCATCTACGTTGTAATAAAAATCTAGTATATATGGTAAAAGATTTTCCTTAACATGTATCGAATTGAGTATCCATTTCATTATTGATTGTATTCTGTTTGTTAAGGTTAGATCATATAAACATTCTAATGGTATAAACTCCTTATCAAAAATTAAATCATTGATAAAGTAATAATGGAGAAATATTTCTGAGTTAAGGAAAAATACTGGATCAGTTCGAAATTGCATTGAATAAATTTGTAAGGTTTCTAGATGGTTTGAAAAGTTTTCCGATAGATAATCTTGTAGTTTGGAATCGATATATTGTTCAGTATCATCTAAAAAGTTTAAATCAATATCAAGGTAATCTGTATTATACGCAAACTTTGGATAAAGAGTTTCTTGAACTATCTTATAAGTAAGATACGTATTATATAACGATTCTATATTTAGGAATAGACGCAATTGCACTAAGTTGATTAATTTGTTAGAAAAATAATTATCGGCCGAATTTTTCCATAAATCTCTTATATTATTCTTTATTGTATTCAAACAGGTATTCTTAAACAGATCTGTTTCTGATTTTATAACTAAGAAATTATTAAACAAGAACTTATACAAATATTCTGAAATACTTTGATAATTTACATCTATAAACGTTTTGTAATTATTCAATATAATTGATTGGTTTATGAATTCGTCTTGTACATTCTGGATCAATCTTAACGGAAAATTAGACTGTTTAAAAAAATATTTCAAAAAATGTGATAATATTAGTGAAATAGCTGAAACCCGGCGGTTATATTCAGGATCAAAAACTTTAAACAAATCAAAACAAAGATTAAAATAATTTTTAAACGCCGTCTCTTCTAATATATTATATAAATAAAATCTGCTCAAAACATCATAGTTATTACTTGGGTTAGATTCTACTAGAGAGTTAAAATTATCCAGTGAATATGTATTCATGTATCTCCGTATTTTTTGTAAAGATGCGAAGATTCTAATATAAAATGTATCTCGTAATACATTGGGATCTATTGTTCTTAACAAATCAGAAACATCACCTATATAAACTTCCCTTATACTAATTGGGCTATATCCTATAACATTTTGATCATCTAGTCTTTTTATATAAGAATCCGTTAAAGGTAACGGTTCATTATATGCTTCAATTAGCGTTCTAAGCTCATCATTAATTAGAGAGAAATAATATACATTATTTATCAGCTCATTAAAATTATTTTCAAACTTCTGTGAGAGATTATTATAAATTGACTCTACATTTATTGTTTTATCTAAAAAACTATCAATGTAATGACCAAAGATGGACACCAATTACCTCCTGTGAAGTGATCTTGATAAATTCTCTCTAAAACTTTCGTTAATATTTGATCTTGGACTTGGGGATCTTGGTATATGTGCAACATGTGAAGTCTCGCCTACAAAATCACTTGCTGTTTTAAATGGTTTAAAAGATCGAATTATATTACCTACAGTAGTTAACGCTGTAGGCGTAGATACGTTAATCAATGTATTCATATCATCTAGATCATAGCTATCCAATTCGTCAACTTTTACATCTGGATTAGTCCATCTAACTTTTCCATCCTTATATCCAACAGTATATGAAGCAAATCCAGGAACTACTGGTTCTATTGTTAGACTTACTGTAATTGATAAAGGCTGTCTATATTTACTGTAAACACTATCTTCTCCACCACGTCTTAAACTTATAGATGTAATATATGCAGCGTATAAATCAACAGACCCGTAGTATTTTACATGTACCATTCTGGGCCAACCATATGATAGTCCATCATTAGTAGTAGGTGCCGCTAAAATTAATAAATATAATAATGGCTCTATTACATACTTTTTTATAGCCTTCGGACTACCATATGGACTTACCAGTTTAATTATTAATTGCATTGAAGGTTCATATGTAGAAGACTCCCAAATTTTTGGCAATGAAACAGTTTTACCTTCTACAACTATATTTGTAAACGATTTTGTCAGACTTTTTAGGAGATTGGAAACATCTTGATCTTGAGCAAATTGAGCTGCTAGATTTTCAGGTATAGAAGTCTCAATACCTGCAACAGTTTTCATAGCTTCTCTAGCAGGTTTTGCAATTTGTCTAAACATTGTAAGTGCACGAAATAGCTTAAGATTTTGGACCATGTTATCAATAAACGACTGAATCGGGCTTGAACTATAGAAATTAGTAAAATTATCTACTAGAGTTGATTCATCAGTTGTATAACATCTTACTCCAGATGCTGGTGCTAAACCATATGATATACAGTCTTCTTTATATGATGTCATAGCTTCCTTAAATTCATAACTTACAGCATGCTCTTCAGGTTTTAATATTTTAGTATGATCCAATCTTATTTGAACAGGTACGAGATCAATTACACGCATTGTCTTTCTTATATATTGTGACATTCTATGCGCGCGATCTACCCTTTCTGGCAAATATATAGGATTGCCTATATTTTTCAACCCCTCTGGCATTGTTAAAATCCTCTTTAAAACTTTTTCTGTAACGTAAATAATAAGGTCCCATTCTTAACCGAATGGGACCCCTTCGAACTATTTCCTCAACTGGACTTCAAATGGTGTTACAGGAAAAAGATTTACTTTTTCTGAGAACACAGCCATATTATCCGAGAACATTTTATCAATATATAGTTCTACCTCTCTTACAGTTTTGTATGTATACTCTTCCCTTGGAGGAGAAGCGGCTACAGCTTGAACAGTTGGAGTAGTAACAATATTAGTAGCTTGTTGAGGTTGAGATAGAGCTTGACTCAATGAAGCAACAGTTGAATTTAACTCACTAATGCTAGATTTCATATCCTCTAATGGCTTCGCAATTACATCCTTAGATGAGGATATAGTTGATTTAAGATCCTCTGTTTCAACTCTGATCGTCTTATAGTACTCTTCAGTATTAATAACTCGTTTCGTAGGCTTTACCAATGTAACTGTTTCTGGCTCTTGTTCAACTGGTTTAGGATACTCAGCTTCAAATGTTACAACACCAGCAGGTATATTTACTGTATACTCAGTAGGTAACTTAGTCTCTTCTTTATATCGAAATACTTCCTTTTCAGGTGCTTCTAATCCTAATAGTTTACTAATAAACGGTATACTTGATAACTTATCTTTAAGCCAATTAAGAACCTTTTTCGGTATACTTAGTATCTTAGAAATAAATTCAGATACTGATGAAATTATTGATTTTAATCTTATTGAAGTATAGTCGATTAATTTATCAGTAAACATTCCTACCTTAATTAATGATTCTGAAAATATATCGTATACCTTAGAAAATACTTTATAAGGCAAATAGAATGTATCTTTAATAGCATTAGACAATTTTGTAAGTAATCGTGAAGCATCTATTTTATCGCGTAGATAGTTATATAAATCTTTAACTGTAAAAAGTGGTTGGATAGAGTATAACAAACCCTGTTTTATGTAGCCGAATATGGATTTAGATTTATCCCATAACCATTTGTTAATATCAACAATCTTCTTAGCAGACCACTTGACTAAATCTATTGTCCAGGAGATTACTTTATCAACAGCAAAACCCAATATTCCACCGATAACTGCACCAGGAATGTTACCGAAACCAAAACCAAGTAATAAACCAGCTGTTAAGGCAGGATGATGACCAATAAAAGAAATAGCTTTTTTAAAAGCACCAATGATTAACTTATCCAGGAGATCTTTCTTAGGATGTCCAAGACTTAATATCCATCTGAATACATAGTCTATAGCTCCGCCGATTAAACCACCAGCAATCCATCCTATTGGACCAAGTGGTGCACCTAGTACTATACCCGTAATTGCTCCTAAATGTTTAAATGTGAATTTTAGTCCTTTCTTTATTAAATCAATAAAGAAAGAGATAATTCTACCAATTGAAGTTTCTTTTAGAAAACTGGAGATTATTGAAACTAATTTATCTATGCCTGCTCCTAATAGACCACCTACTACTAAGCCCACTGGTCCACCAATTGTAATACCGAATGTAGCTCCAGCTATAAACATTGGATGATTTTTGAATGTTTTAACCGCCGATTTCATTAGATCTTTTAGCTTACTTATTACTCTATCAAAACTTATGTCTCTTAGTCCTCCGAAATAACCAATAATCGCGCCGATAGCAGAACCTATTAAACCACCGATAACCATTCCAGGTGGACCGAAAGGAACACCAGCCATTGTTCCAAAAAGACCATATTTAGCAGAAAGTGAGACGGCACCTTCAAAACCAGCTAATCCTTTTCTACCAAGAAATATATTTTTAATAATTTCAGTTATAGTTTTGCCAGCCCTAATATCTTTGGAGATTTCGAATATACCAAATATTGATGACAGTATTGGCCCAACTAGTTTTCTACCAAGTAATCTGACCAGTGATCCTGCCCTACCTATACCTGGTATTGCAGCTAGTAACGATTTAGGAGTTATTGATTTAAATAATGAAAAGAACTTTAATATCGGCGCGGTTATAAACTTAGATAATCTAGAAATCAAACTCTTCGGAAACATAAATACTTTACCAAATAAATCTTTTATCTTTGTACCAAAAACAGTTACAATAAGATCTTTTAGTTTGCCTATTACTTTTCCACCAAATAAGGCAGCAAGTATTGTTGAGAATATACCTGGTCCTCCTTCCTCTTCTTTCTCTTTTTCTTTAGCTATTAACTGGAACTTTTCGTTAAATAATTTATATAACTTATCTAAAATCGGAATGTATTGAGTTATTGCTTTATTTGCTGAAACCTCAGTATCTAACAATTGTTTCTCTTTATATTCTGAAATTTCTTTCCCAACTGTTGAAACAGATTTCTCAGATTTACTGACTACTAAATTCTCCATTTGTTGAGCAATAGACTGAGCAGTTTCGTTTATCTTTTCAAGACTTGTAGTATATTTTGAGCTGTCTTCGTGATACTCAACGATAGGTTCAGGTGTAGTTACGTACACAGATGGTTTGATTTCTTCTGAAAGTTCCTTGATATCTTTTAGATTAACTGTAGGTTCAAATCGTTCGATTACGCTAGTCAAATCACTAACTTGTTGAGCAATAGACTGAGCAGTTTCGTTTATCTTTTCAAGACTTGTAGTATATTTTGAGCTGTCTTCGTGATACTCAACGATAGGTTCAGGTGTAGTTACGTACACAGATGGTTTGATTTCTTCTGAAAGTTCCTTGATATCTTTTAGATTAACTGTAGGTTCGATATGAAGAGGTTGTGACTTAGATCGTTCGATTACATTAATTAAGTTATCTAATCGTTCATCTAGTCCTTCGGGAAATTCGGCCGTTTCTTCCTTTAATATAACTAAAGGATGTCTATCTTGGGCTTCAACTAATTCCTCAAAATATCTAGAATAATCAGGTACTTTAATCTCTCGAAATATTTGTGTAACTTCATCAGAAATTCCAACAATTTCAGTCTTAAATATCATATCTTTAAGATCAAACTTTTGTTCTACAGTAACTTCAGGTACAGGCATTTCCTTAGACTTAAATTCAGTTAAGATACCCTTCAAAGGGGATGTTAGTATCTTAGCAGTATCAGTTATAGCTAGAGAAACATCTTCACCTAATTCAATTTCTTTAGATCTAATTTCATCTTCCAGACTCATTCGCTTTAAATCTAGTTCTTCGATTTGAGCTCTTATCTTTTCAATTTCCGTTTCTAATAATTCTCTTTGCTCAGGAACTTCAGTTTTGGCTATTTGCTCATTTAAGGATTCTATTGTTTCGTTTAATTGATCGATTTTACTCGTTACTTTTTCTAATTTTAATTGTTTTATAACGGCCGAACTTTCTTGTCTTATAGTCTTAAACAAATCTTTGAACGGAAGCTCTTTATACGTTACTTGATAGTACTGTTCAAACATTTCACGAAATTTTTCGGCGGTTATTTGAGAATATTCTTTAGCACCAGTTGATATAAACCTATCAACAAGTTCCTCTGCAATAATTGATCTAGCCTCTTCAGTTGCAGCTAATTCTTCTTGCAATGTTCCGAAAAATGGATCTATATGTTTTCTCATAAACTTAGTAAGTACATCAGTTATATTCAAACCTATCATATTCGATAGCATAGCAACTGGACTTGTAAGGATATCAGTCTGGAATTCCATTGAAGCAACATGTCTAACAGATTCAGTAAGTTTCTTAAGATCCTTTTCAAACTCTTCTTGTGTTTTAATTAGTAAAGTAACAGGATCATATACTAGTTTTGGTATTTCAAAAGCTTTTTTATCAATTCCTAAGAGTGATTCAGATATTGTTAGAAGTACATTTTTGATAACAGATATATCGGAAACTAATTGTATGAATAAGTTTGGAAAATGATCACCAAAGAAAACGGCCGCTTTTTCATGAGGTGTTCTTTTCAATCCAGCCTTCTCTAGTACCTCTGCAATTCTCTCTTGTGTACTTTTAGCTAATGGACCTAATACTGTTTTAATAGATCTGGTAATTACCCTTGCAAATATACTCCCTGTTCCTTCTTTTAATTCACCAGTTCGTAATTCTTTCAAGAAATTAGCAAAATCAGTTAAAGTAATCTTGAATATGTCAACAGCTTGAACTATACCTGCTGCTTTTGTCAATAACTCAGTGAGTCTTCCACCAACTGGTAACATCTGCATCATTGGTGCAAATTGAGTAAAAGATCTTAACATATTCATGATAGCAGACTTGGATTCTTCAAATGTTACCATTGTACCAATAAGAGACATAGGATGTTGAGGCATAGCAGTTTGAGTACCTAATGATAGTCTTAATGGATGTCTAACACCATATCCTTGCTGAGCTATATTGTATAATATTTTCGTAGAGCTTCTTAACAGAGATACAACCCAGTACCTATAGTTTTCTACTAATCTATAAGCGGGTAATGTTAGACCCATAATTTCAGATACAGTCATCTTTTCAATTCTAGCTCTAGTTTGTAGAGCTAGTTCATCAGAAACTTGCTGCAGAGAACTAGTAATATCCGCCAATACATTATAATTCTTTTCAACAGCACTTTTATATACTGATGATACAACATTTAATGCTTTAGCTACCGTTTTTAATTCGCCAATTGTAGCTGTGAAACCAGGAATAGGAATTTCTTCTTGTTCAGATATTTCTCTCATTCTTTTTTCTTCAAGAAAAGTTTGTCGTGCAATTTCAGAATAAATTTGAGATACAGTATCTCTGATAGGATATAATGTACTACTTAGTACTTTTAAACTTTGTTGCATTAATGATGTATTTAGTCTAAATAATGTTCTAGTATCAGCCGAATCAATAGCTTTTTGAAAGTTCTTTGAGAAATAGTTTAGTGTTTTTTCAAATGATAAGGTTTGTTGAGATAATGCGGATCTTAGATCATAAGCAGAATCCGAGTATTCATCTATGATTTGTTTTAGATTAAGTTCAAATGATCTGATTTGTTTAGAAGAGCTTTCTTCGATAGATCTTACTTCCTTTTCAGTGAGTTGTGCTAGTTTATTAATATCGTATACTACTTGTTGATTTGATGTTTGAAGCTTGTCTAATGAAGTTCTTAGTTTCCTTAGAGTATCTAATGTTTCTCTAGAAATATTTTGTTCAGAATATGATGTATTAAGAATATCGAATGACATAGTTGATTCTCTCCGTTTTAAAATTATTTTATAAATAG
>Ga0190314_1000431_pt1 | contig 14661 bp, 12 predicted proteins | sample 4870071112_MG_FD_165055 | JGI IMG/M metagenome (GOLD analysis project Ga0190314, IMG submission 165055) | Hydrothermal vent sediment bacterial communities from Southern Trench, Guaymas Basin, Mexico - 4870-07-11-12_MG | ecosystem: Environmental > Aquatic > Marine > Hydrothermal vents > Sediment ...
AGGTTTTTCACATATTACAGAAGGATAAATATGTTCTTTTTTTTGGTATATGATTGAATATTTGTTCAAATATTCAGGATAATTTAGGGAGGATAAAACATGGCAGAAAAGAAAGAGTTTGTTCTGGAAGGTCTAGATTGTCCAAGTTGTGCAGCAAAAATTGAAGAAAACGTAAAAAAACTTGAAGGTATCGAAAACGTCTCACTCAACTTTATCAAAAAAACTCTGGTAGTTAATGTCAACGACGAAGCAAAAATTGAAGAAATAAAACACTTAGTAAAAAAGATTGAACCAGACGTTGAAGTATATGATAAAAACAATAAAAACGAAACCTCTCATAATCATAATGATGAAGATTTTTTCAACAGAAAACTTGAAATTACTAAACTGTTTTCAGGATTAGTAATTTTTGCTACTGCTTTATTTGTAAACGAACCTTTCTCTCTAAAAATAATGTTATTTGTCGCAGCTTATCTAATTTCTGGCGGCAGGGTCTTACTGCGCTCTTTTAAAAATATTATCAGAGGTAATATTTTTGATGAAAACTTTTTGATGAGTATAGCCACAATTGGTGCTTTTTCAATTGGTGAATACCCTGAGGCAGTTGGAGTAATGTTATTCTATGAATTTGGTGAGTTATTACAAAACATTGCCGTAGATAATTCAAAAAGATCAATCAAAGCTTTACTTGATATAAGACCTGATTACGCCAATCTTCTCAAAGATGGAAAAGAAATTAGAGTATCTCCAGAAGATGTAAAAAAAGGAGATTTAATTATCGTAAAACCTGGAGAGAGAATACCTTTAGATGGTGTAGTTGTAAAAGGTAATTCTATGGTGGACACTTCTGCACTAACCGGAGAATCAATACCAAAAACTATCAAGGAAAATGACGAAGTTATGAGTGGGTTTATAAATCTAAATGGGCTCGTAGTCATTAAAGTTGAAAAAGAATATTTTGAATCAACAATATCAAAAATCCTTGATATGGTTGAAAATGCTGCAGCTAAAAAAGCAAAAACTGAGAAACTCATTACCAAATTTGCAAAATACTATACACCAATTGTTGTATTTTTGGCAGTTATGCTTGCGACATTACCACCATTATTAACAGGTGCTCCATTTAGTGACTGGCTTTATAGAGCACTTATTTTCCTTGTTATCTCATGCCCATGTGGACTTGTTGTATCAATTCCACTTGGATATTTTGCAGGTGTAGGTAGTTTATCTAAGCATGGTGTTCTCGTAAAAGGAGGAAATTATCTTGAAGTACTCAAAAATTTAGATACTATAATTTTTGATAAAACTGGAACTTTAACAGAAGGAGTTTTTGAAGTAGTCGAAATTAAAGAATATAATGGATTGAGCAAAAATGAAGTGATCGAAATAGCAGCATACGCCGAACAGCACTCAAATCATCCTATTGCAGAATCTATAAAAAGAAAATATGGAAACAAAATCAATGAAAATAAAATCGAAGAATACGAAGAAATTGCTGGTCATGGAATCAAAGCCAAAATAGATGGAAAAACCGTTTTAGTAGGGAACAAAAAATTAATGGAAAAATACAATATTCAAACTCCGGAAATTGAATTTAACGGTACAATCGTTTTTGTAGCAGTCAATGGAAAATTTGTTGGCTATATCGGTATATCAGACAAAATAAAACCAGGAGTATCAAACACTATTAAAAAATTAAAAGAACTTGGTGTTCGTAAGACTATTATGTTAACTGGTGATAGTGAAAAAGTTGCCAGAGAAGTTGCTAAAGAAATTGGAATAGATAAATATTATTCTGAACTACTTCCAGATGATAAGGTTGAATTTTTCGAAAAATATGATAACGGCGTTTCTACAGCATTTGTTGGTGATGGTATTAATGATGCCCCTGTTCTAACAAGAGCTGATGTGGGAATTGCTATGGGAGGACTCGGCTCTGATGCAGCAATTGAAGCAGCTGATGTAGTAATTATGGATGATGATATTTCAAAATTAATTGATTCTATTGAAATATCCAGAAAAACTTTAAAAATCACTTGGCAAAATATTATATTTGTCTTGAGTGTTAAGGTTTTATTTTTAGCTTTAGGTGCCTTAGGACTTGTCAATATGTGGGGAGCTGTATTTGCAGATGTTGGCGTAACACTTATCGCAATCTTTAATTCGCTAAGAATTTTAAAGAAAAGAAGATAATTAATTAACAACCGGTTGGAAGATGTTCATCAAAATAGAGTCTAATGACTTCTTGTTTTAGCTTGGAAGAATACTTTTTAAATTTCTGTCCTTTCTTAGCCAAAGAAAAACACCCCCTTGTTGGTTTTATTTTACCACTTCAGGGGTGTTTTTTTTTCGTGTTTCATTTTTGGGGTTCAATGCACAAAACCCGGCGACTTAGTTTTTTATTTTCATCCAGAAGATCCAGAATTTCCATATCACGTAATGATATACACAGGAAATGTTTTGTTTATCATACAGGCCCGGAAGGTGAAATAAGGTATGTTTCCTTTAAAAATATGATGTTTTCAGATATGACGTGGAGACCCTTAAATTTAAATCCAAGTTTTCTTGGATATATTAGATTAAAAACACTTTCATACTAACGTTTTCAAAAAACTTTACCTAGATTATATCCTTTCCTTCCTTTAATTACTCCCTTTTTCTTGAGGTATATCACCATACCTAAAAATAATTGGATTTTATTTTTTTAACAAACAAGTTTTATTTTCATACTATAATTACTCAAAAACCTTGAAAAATTAAGAACAAAGGGGGATTTATATGAAATTTAATATTGAAGAAGTTTTTAAAGTGGATGATTACATGTATTTTTATTCAAAGTTTCTCACAGAAGAAAGAACAAAGCTTGAAGTAGAAAACATACTTTCTATTCTAAAGCTTCAAGGAAATGAAAAAATTATCGATATTGCATGTGGATTTGGAAGGCATACTATTGAACTTTCAAAAATGGGGTTTGATGTAACAGGTGTAGATATAATGGATGAATTTTTAAAAATTGCAAAACAAAAAGCAAATAACCAAAAAACAAATGCTAAATTTCTAAAGAAAGATATAAGAAAACTTGAGTATAAAGAGGAATTTGATGTTGCGCTTCTTCTTTTCACATCATTCGGATATTTCAGTGAAAAAGAAAACCAGCTTGTCCTAAAAAATATATCCAATCTTTTAAAAAGAAACGGAAAATTTCTTTTTGATATACCAAATAGAGATTCAAGAGCTACAAAATTTAGTGACTCAGTCTTTGAAGTTGATAAAGACATGATGATAGATCTTCCTTCTTTTGACCCTTTAAGTGGTTACTTAAATATAAGAAGAATAATTATTCGAGAAAATAAAAGAAGAGAATTTGAATATAACATGAGAATATATAACCTTACAGAAATAAACAAATTGTTAGATGAAGTTGGATTAACTATAAAACGGGTATATGGGAGTTGGGAAAAAGAAAAGTTTACAGCTAGTTCTCCAAGAATAATTATTCTTGCAGAAAAAATTTAAAGTAATTTGTATATAAACTCTTATTCTTCCATCATTACTGTAATACTCCCCAAAAAATCGGACAAAAATTAAGCAATTTTGTATGAACTCATGTTTTCTTCAAATGCCTCATTCGAACTTCTGTATTCTAGCACACTGTGTAGATATTCTTCGTTGTAAAATTTTCAATGACCTTTGTTCTTTCAACTAGCTCTTCGTATCCTGGATTATCCATTACCCATGCAACTTTTTCTTTATATGTTCTAAAATATCTTTCTGTATTTCTTTTGGATTGTTGTAACTTGTAAATACTTGTTTTAATCCAAATACTTCTAATCTGGATATTCCCAATTTTCTTTGTACCTTTATTTAATAAATTTACACTATTTGAGGATGAAAAATTAAAAAAATAAATAAGTTATTTGAAACATTAACTTCAGAGTATCAAAAATATTCGTTATGAATGCATCAAAACGAACTAAAAAGCAAAATGCATACTTAACTGGCATTGGAAAATCAAGAAGACTGGTACTCTATGATACAATTCTAAACTATCCTGAAGAAGAAATTCTTGCAATAATAGGGCATGAACTGGGGCACAATACAAAAAAGCATATTCCAAAACTTCTAATTACTTCTTCCATTTTTTATACCTTTATGTTTTATCTAACAAACGTTGTGTACAACTTTATAAAAAATCAACATATATTTGGTGTAAGAAAAGCATATTCATTATTCATACATGCTTTTTTATTTATAACATCAATACTGTACTTTGTTACATCAATTTTTAATTATATTCAAAGAAAGTTTGAATATAAAGCAGATAAGTATTCTTTGAAACTACTCGGAACACCTGAATATATGATTTCAAGTCTAAAAAGAGTTGTAAAAGAGAAACTATCAAATTAAATCCCTTACCTATATATAAGAAATGGTATTATATCCATCCTTTATCCAAGGAAAGGATTTAAAAATTATCTGATCAAAGAAAACAAAAGCATTTTATTTAACAACTTTAGCAAATTATCTTATTTCAAAGTTTCAACAGCAGCTTTAAGTAATTTATCGTATGACCTTGTTCCTGATTCGTACAATTTATGATAAAAGCTTAAGTATTTGTCAGATTCAAAATTCAAAAGATTATAACTAAGTCCTTCTCCCAATATTTTGGTGTTATAAAACTGTGCAAGACATTCGTAAGCTTTATAAAAGCGCTGGAATTTTTGCGCTTTATCATCCATAGTAGTGTTTGTGTCTAAAAACATCTCCTTCATAAATGTTTTTGCACTATCAAACATAATGTGAGTTCCAACTTCGTGACTTATAAAATCAATTGTCCATTTAAAGTCATTACCCGAGTAAAAAACATTTCTATCATATCCTAAAGAGTTAGCATTGGGTCCATTCTTTATTGCTGAAACAAGAACTATCTGATATTCAGGTACTTTAAAATCAATTCCTACCAGTTTTTCCCAGCGCTCTATAAGATTTAACTTTTCAAGTTTTTGATTTATAGTTTTTGCCACTTCTTCTAGCTTTTCTTTTTCTTTCGGCCATACTTCTGTTTCATACGTTTGAAAACTTTCTACATAAATTTCTCCAAGTTTTTCAATAAGGAAAACTTTATCTTTTATTTTCTCAAACCACACTGAATTAATTTCAGGAATCCAGAGCGTTCTTCTCTTTATATAATTATGATATTTTTTAATAAAAGGTGTTTCATCTTTAATTAAAGCATTTAATAATAGATTAAAATACTCTTTAATTTTCTCTTGAGAATCAAGATTAATATATGCTGGAAAGAAAATTATTGGGTCTACAAGATCAGATGCATGCCCATTTTGAAAACTGAGTAGTTCTTTATGTTTTTTAAGAAAATCTAAATGCTCGCCTTTTAAAGTTTTTGAATATTTTTCAGTATAATCACTGTAAAAATTTACGCCGGATACTGCAAGAATATGAAAAACATAATTTGTCCCTTTATCAGCTACAGCAACTACCTGTTTCACAAACTCACTCCTTTCTTACATATTTTTACAATCTAATTTTATCATACAAGAGTTTCACGCTTTATGCTAAAAGAAATAGTCCTAAAATTCACCTTCTTATAAAAAATCAAACATGATAATATATAACCATAAAAAGAAATCATTTTCTTAATATTTTTACAAAATTACAACATGAGCAACTATTAAATGATTTAATTTTTTTGCTAATTCTGCCAATTTGTCTACTGCAATAGTCATTTTCAAAAGAAAACGAACAACACAGTAGTTGCATATGGTAAATATAGTCTGAATAAGAAAGATTTCCTGTATTAATCATCACTACTTTATTGTTATTCTAAACAATGTAAAGAAACTTATTTTTCTAATGACAATTATTCGAGTTCCTACGTCATTTACTCCCCTGAATGATTACGTGTTATGCTTATAATACCAGAATTGGAAAGCAGAAAAAACAAGGACTCTACCTATCGTTTTAGCTTGAAACGAATATTAATTAAAATCGTTTCTATATAAAACTATTTTTGTGGTTATTTTCATAATTCGTTTTGTTTTAAAACTAATATATGGTATAATAGTTTCGAAATAAAACGAAAGGCGGGATATTAATGGACACGATTGAAATAATTGAAAGACTAGAATCAAGAAAAGTAAGGATGGTAAGTGCCCTTCCAGATAGAAAAAGATTATATTTTGAAAAACTAGAAAAAATAGAAAATGAAAGAGGAATATTGTTATATGGTCCAAGAGGTGTTGGAAAAACAACATATTTACTAATCAATGCAAAAAAATATAATTTTTTCTACGTTTCAGGTGATGACCCACTACTTTCTCAAATTTCTCTTTACAATCTTGGAGAAAGAATTTTTCTAGAGGGATTTAATGGATTAATAATTGATGAAGTACACTTTTTAAACAATTGGAGTTTACAAATAAAATCTTTGTATGATTCTTTCCCGGATAAAAAGATCTGGATAAGTGATAGTAGTAGCATCATTTTAAGAAAAGGTATTGCAGACTTTTCAAGAAGATTTATAAAGGTTAGAATGCCTCTATTATCATTTAGAGAATATATTCACCTTGCAACTGGAGTAAAAATAGATGAAATAGAATCTCCTTTTACTTTTGATAGGGAATATATAGTTTCATTAACAAAAGATATAGAAGTTTTAAAGCTATTTAAAGAGTATTCTTCATCAGGTACGCGCCCATTTTTCCTGGAAGGAAATTTTTCCAAAAAAATGAAAAATGTTCTAGAAAAAACATTATATAATGACATTCCATATTTTTTAGAATCAGTTAGAGATAATCACCTGCGCTTGATGAATGCAATTATTAGTTATCTGCTTTATTCAAAAATTCCCACCATTAATGTTGATTCAATGTGTAAAGAATGGGGTGTTGGAAAACCAAAACTATACGAACTTATGCGTGTTATGGAAGAATCTGAATTGATTAATATTGTTTACAAAGAAAGAAATTTTAAAGTAAATTCAAAAGGAGATAAAATCTTTCCTTCTGATCCATCATATTATTACATATATGACGGGGAAATAGGAAATTTCAGAGAAGCGTTTGTCGTCTTTGCTTTAAAGGAAAAAGGAAATGTATATTCAATAAAAAATGAAAAAGATGGAGATTTTATCTTTAATGGTATAAAAATTGAAGTTGGTGGAAAAAATAAAAAACGAAAAAATTCTGAGTTTGTTATAAGGGACGATTTAGATTTACCTATTAGAAACAAAATCCCATTGTGGGTACTTGGGCTTTTGTGGTAATATATGTAATTTCATAATTTTAATTTCTTCAATACTTCCTCTAAGAAAGCTGCGCATAATATTATAAAAAATCATAGGCTTTGTACTTCTTCACTGGGTTATGCGAGTTTGCAAAACAAAAGTTTTATGAATTTTCGACATTCAGGAATTTTCATGGTGTAATGTTACAACAAAATGTTTATATTATTGTTTTTATCCGTATTTCGCATGTCTTTTCCTCCATACATCCCGTAAAAACCACCCCCGGTGGGGTGGTGAAATTTGCAAATAAGAAATAATGTGGTTAATATTTTAATAAACCTCGAAGCAAGTGGAGTAAATCCTGTTAGAAGCTTCAGACTGTGGAGGAATAAGTATGAAATAGATAATTCAACACTTACATTTTACACCTTGCACTAGCAAGAAGATACGTAAGCCAGGGAAAATTATCTACAGCTGCACATCACTACGTTCAATCATATAAATTATCCAAAACTATCCCTTACCCATCCGGAATAGTGAGTGCATTAAATGGATTAGCCTGGAGTACAAAAAAACTTCACCCAATATGGGTTTATATCATTTCCCAAAAAGCAACATTTTGGCATTTTTTCTATACCATTTTAAACATTTCCATATTTCGATCATACAACTTCTTATAAATTTCATAATACTTATCATAAATCTTTTTATTATCTAAGTTTGGAAGAATAGGTTCAGTAAACTTTACCCACTCCTTTATTTTTTCTTCTCTTTCTATTACACCAACTCCTAAACCTGCAAGGAAAGCATCTCCATATGGTGCTTCAACGTTACTGGAAATTTTTTTCATCTTGTATCCTGTTACATCTGCAAAAATACTTACCCAAACTGTTGATTTTGAAACACCACCTACTATAAGACATTCGTCATTTAATTTTAATCCAGCATTTTGTCCTTCTTCCATATTATGTCTTAATGAATATGCCACGCCTTCCATCAACGCTTTATATATATGTTCCCTTTTATGATACAAACTCAAACCAAAAACTATCCCTTTTGCATATGGATCCCAAATTGGTGATCTCTCTCCCATAAAATAAGGCAATACTATTAATCCTTTACTTCCAGGTTCTATATCTCTTACTTCTTCATCTAATATTTGATAAGGTGACTTTCCTAACCTTTTTCCCGCTATTGTTTCGATACTTCCAAACTGACTGTTATACCATTTTGCTAACGCCCCAGCAGTTGCTGCCCCTCCAAAGGTATATATTTTTTCAGTATCTTTTACAACATATGGAAAATTAACCAATCCAAATACCGGATTATCTTTTCCATTCACTGTCCCCCAGCACATGGATGTGCCAACCATTGCTACATGCTCGCCTTCATATAACGAACCTGCAGATAATTGTGCAACAGGAGCATCTATCCCACCTGCTATAACTGGTGTACCCTCCAATAAACCGCAATTTTCTGATGCAGCTTTTTTAATTCTTCCAACAATTTCAGAGGATTTTACTATTCTCTCTGGAAGATATTCTAAAGGAATTCCCAACTCGGCACATAATTCTTTCGACCAATTTAATTTATTTAAATCAAAAATCCCACCTATGTTTCCTGCCGAAGAATAATCTATAGCTATCTCATTTGTCATGTGATAAATTACATAATCTTTCGGGGTAATAAATTTGTATATTCTTTTCCATATTTCTGGTTCATGATTCTTTATCCATAACATCTTAGTAAAACCGTAATAAGAATCAACATAATTACCAGTTATTTTAAATAGCGTAGTTTTATCTATATTTTTCTTTACCCATTCAGTTTCATCCACTGCTCTCCTATCCATCCATATCAAACATGGTCTCAATGGCTTAATTTCCTTATCGACAGGTATTCCTGAACCTCCATACAACCCACTAAAAGCTACGGCTATGATTTCCTTCTTTTCTACTTTTGATTTCTCTACAATTTCTCTTATTACTTTATAACTAGCTTTCAACCATATATCTGGCCATTGTTCTGCCCAATTGGGTTTTGGAGTCATTACATCATATTCACTTGAAGCTTCCGAAATGACATTCCCGTTAATATCAACAAGTACTGCTTTTGTTCCCTGAGTTCCTACATCAACACCAAGTAAATACAAATGCTTCACCCCCTCATTTAATATATTTTCAAATCTATTGAATAATTAATAGAAAGTTCCCTCAATTTTCTTTTGACATTTTCCAATTTTTCTTTAGATGTCTCCTTTAAAGGAAATCTGACACTCCCAAGATCTATGCCTCTTAACTTCAAAACAGATTTCAATAATGGGATATCACCACCATTACCTATAGCTAACGAAAATTGAGAAAGTATTTCTTGATATTCATAAGCATTGCTTAATTTTCCTTCTTTAAAATACTTCCATACTTTATCAAAAAATTCAGGGAAAATACCTCCAGGCCCAGAAACACATCCCTTAGCTCCCATTACCAAAGAAGCTAAAAATGCTTCATCATATCCAACAAAGATATTTAAACCAGTTCTTAACAACGATAAAATGTGAGTAAAATTTCCACTACTATCTTTTACTCCTATAAAATTAGAATAATTATTCTTTAATTTCTCAACTATTTCAGTTTTTATCCAATTATTAGTTAAACCTGGTATATTGTATCCCAAAACTGGTATCTCGCCAGCCTTTTCGCAAATAAACCTGTAAAAACACAAGATTTCATCGTCGGAATATCTGTAGTAAAATGGGGTAACAACCGCTACAGCATCAACTGCTAAATTTTTTGAAAATTCTATCATTTCTTCTATCTCTCTGTAATCTAAAGCCCCACAATGTGAAATAACTTTTAACTTTCCTTCTGCATGTTTTTTAAATTCATATAATAACTTCTTTTTTTCATCTAGATCTAATAATAATCCCTCTCCTGTCGTTCCATTAACAAAAATCCCGTGTACTCCTCGCTCGTATAAAAAATCAATGTAATCTTTTATTGGAGATAAATCTATTTTACTTCCCTTGCTATTCATAGGAGTTAATGTTGCCACAATTATTCCTTCTAAATTTTCCACCTTACCACCTCACCCTTTGTATCCAAACAATCTTGGAATAAGTAACACGAAATCTGGCCAATATGTGATTATCATTAAAGCTAAAATTTCAACTGGAATCCAGTATTTTATCATTTCTTTAAAAACATCTTTTACAGGGGTACCACTTATTGCACTTGTTATATAACCAGTTTGACCATATGGTGGTGTATCAAGAGCCATCATCAAATTTACTGTTGTAATGACCCCAAAATGAACCAAATCAATGCCAGCTTTCTGAATAAGTGGCAAAATCATCGGAATTACAACAAGTTGAATTATTGATACATCAACAAACATTCCAAGAATAAAATATAAGATATTTATTCCAAGTAATAATAATATTTTGTTCGAAAGCAAACCAGATTTTATAAAAGCAGTTGTAATTGCTGCAGGAACTTGTTCACGAGCCATAATATAGGAAACAATATAAGCTGCTGCTACTATAATGCTTATAAAACCTATAGATTGAACAGTATTTATCAAAATTTTGTATAACTTCTTTAATCCTAAAGTTCTATAAACAATAAAACCTATAATAATAACATATAATCCAACAACAGCTGCAGCTTCAGTAGCAGTGAAAACCCCTCCATATATGCCCGCAAGCAAAATTATTGGGGCTAGCAGAGCAGGAAAAGATTTCCAGAAAGATCTAATCAATACTGAAAACGGAAATTTTTGGCCAATAGGATAATTTCTCTTTTTAGATAAATAGAAAACCACCAACATTTCTAAAACACCAAGAAATAAGCCTGGCAAAAATCCAGCTAGAAATAAATAACCTAATGAAGCACCAGTAAGCATTGAATAAATAACCATAGGAATACTAGGTGGAATAATCGGGCCTATAGTAGCCGATGCTGAAGTAACCGCACAAGAAAAGGGGCCATCGTATCCTGCATCTTGCATTGCTTTTATTTCAATTGCTCCAATACCTGCTACATCTGCTATTTCCGATCCACTCATTCCGGCAAAAATTATACTAGCTAAAATATTCGCATACCCGAGTCCTCCTCGAATTCTTCCCATAGCTTTAACAATAAAATCAAACATAATTTCAGTAATTTTACATTCATTCATTACATTAGCAGTAAAAATAAATAACGGAACAGCAATTAAAACTGTCTGAGATGAAAAATGAATAACAAGCATATCAATAAGCCCAGATAAACTTAATCCAGAAAAAAGCATATATAAAATTCCACTAGCAATCATTGCTAAAGCAAGAGGATATCCAAAAAGAAACATCAATCCGAAAGTTAGAAAGAATATTGTTAAAGACATTATTTCTCCTCCAGATTCTTCAGTTTTTTCAATTCATTAATATTTTTTACAATTCCTTCAATATTATGGATAATTATCAAAATCATAAACAAAGGAAGACAAATAATTAAGTAAGTCCAAGGAATTTGTAAAACTTGAGATTTTATAATTTTATACCAAAAAGCTTGACTAATAACAGGATATAAAGAAATTACAAACGTGAAAATAATGATAAAATCAAATATCATTTCTATAATTATCTGCATTTTTCTAGAAAATTTTTCAATTACAATATTAAATCTTATATGTTTATTTAATCTTTTTGCATAAGCAGCACTCAAAAGAGTAACCCAAACAAAACTATATGAAGAGATTTCGTAAAGAGCTGGTGATGGATTATTCAAAACATATCTCATAAATACTTGTCCTATCATACTTAAAAATAATAGTAAGAAAAAAATAACTGATAGATGAACTTCTATGAAATCAATTAAAGCTTTATAAACTTTCTTCACAAAATCACTCCTTTAAAGAAAATGTGGAAGCCATGTAGCTTCCACACATTTTAAGTTTTACATATTTTGGATTTTTTCGTACATTCCTTTTCCCCAAATTTTGTCAAATTCAGGTTGACTGTAATATTCTAATGCATGTTTCATGAATGCTTCTTTATCAGGAATTATAATTTCAATTCCATAATCTTTTACAAATTTATCCAATAGTTCTGCTTCTTGTTCTGTGACTAAATAATTCATATAATATCTTGCAACTTCCATAGCTTTCTTTATATATACCTTATATTCCTCAGGCATTGATTGCCACAATTTCTCATTAATCACAGGATTTAAAATACCAATCAAATGATCTGTCAAAACAATATAATGTGTAACCTCAACAAACTTTGCTGATAAATCGGTTGGAAGTGGATTATCTTGACCATCAATTGCTCCAGTTTTTAAACCTAAATAAACATCGGTAAAATCCATAGGAGTTGGTTGTGCACCAAGTGCTCTTCCCATATCCAAATATACCTTACTATTTGGCATTCTTAGTTTAACTCCTTTTAAGTCCTCTGGAGTTTTTACGGGGCCAACTTTAGCAGTTAAATTCAGTTCTCTTGTACCCAAATACCACGTATCTAGAACTCTTAAATTACTTTTCTGAGCAAGTTTATCAAACATATCTTGAACCATTTTACTTGTCATTACTCTGTACATATGATCTAAATCTTTAAAAACATAGGCTGCATTAAATACTCCAAATTCAGGCATTCCACCTATATCAGCAAACCAAGCTGGTCCTGTATCACAGAGCATATCCAAATCCCCGCGCATAACCGCCAAAATCATTGACCTTTGATCACCCAATTGGCCGGAATGAAAAATCTGAACTTCAATATTTCCTCCACTAAGTCCTTTAACTACTTCTGCGAATTTTTCCATGGCTTTCACTTGTGGTTGTGTGGGAGCTGCAACAGTTCCAAATTTCAAAACATACTTCGGAGCACTTATTACTAATACCGAAAAAACAATCAACAAAGTAACCATAAGAAGCTTTTTCATAATACCACCCTCCTTAAAATTCATTCTAATAACGCAAACGTTTGCTTGCACGTTGTTATTATACAATAATTCATTTTATTATCCAAGATTATTTATAGGTTTTTTATAGCAATTATTAGGGATTATTTCTAAATATTATTCAAATTCTTGATTAGATGTTTTGTTTATATTGTGTTACAATATATTATAAATAGTACTCAAACATTTGCGTGGTGATTCGATGAATATTACTAAGATTGCAAAGGAACTGAAAGTTCATCCTTCTACAGTTTCAAGAGCACTTTCTGGAAAACCCGGTGTTAGTGATGAGCTTAGAAACAAAATAATACAATACGCGGAAAAAATTGGATATTATCCAGATGCAAGAGCTAGTTCTTTAAGAAAAAAAGGAAAAACAGGAACCTTGGGAATAATCATACCGGATATTGGGCATCCATTTTTTGCCACTGCGATAAAAGCTTTGGAAGATGTTTTGTATTCCCATAATTACAATTTTTTCCTATGTGTTTCTGATGAAAATCCGGAAAAAGAAATTTTTCGCCTAAAAAGTCTTATTTCCCATCGTGTGGATGGCATTATCGCAGCTCCAACTTTGGACGATAAAACAAAAAACTTTTACTCTAAACTTTTTTCTTCTAAGAAAACTATTGTATTTTTTGATAGATTTTTTCCAGCTTTAGATATTCCTTCTATTGCCACAAATAATGAACAGGGGATCAAAAAATTGATAAATCATATTCACAAAATGGGACATAAAACTTTAGGAATTATAACTTTATCTCCTGAATCAATAACTGGCAAAATCCGTCTGAAAACTGCTTTAGATTACGCAAAAAAACTTAAAATTACTGTTCAACCTGAATGGATACAGGGATTTGATTCAACAGAAGAATCTGGTTATTTATCAATGAAAAAAATTCTAAGACAGAAAAAAAGACCATCGGTTGTGCTGATCTTAAATGATTTGACATCTCTTGGAGCTCTAAGAGCTATTTCCGAGTTAAAAATAAACGTACCAGAAGAAATTTCAATTGTTACCTTTGATGATACGTATTGGAATCAAATTTTTAATCCACCAATTACCTGTGTAAAACAAGATCCTAAAGAAATGGGAATACTAGCCGCAAAGTATTTGATAAATATCCTGAATAAGAAAAACATTCCAAAAAAACTAATTTTACTTGATACAAAGCTTAAAATTCGACAATCTGTTAAAAAATTAAATTAACCAATCTTTCTTATTTCGAGCGAATTTCTTATAATTCTTTTTAATTCAGTTAAATCTTTCATTTTTTCATTAATGAATATTTGTGAAAAAATATTACCATATGCTGAGCTCTCGGAAAATCCTAAATACACTGGTAGATTTAACTTTTTTGATAACAATTCACAGAACAATTCGTTTTTAACACCTCCACCAATTAAATACAATCTTTTAAATTTAATATTTAAGACATCAGTTAAATATAGGTAAACTTGATATGTTTCATTCACAAT
>Ga0190314_1000435_pt1 | contig 14609 bp, 23 predicted proteins | sample 4870071112_MG_FD_165055 | JGI IMG/M metagenome (GOLD analysis project Ga0190314, IMG submission 165055) | Hydrothermal vent sediment bacterial communities from Southern Trench, Guaymas Basin, Mexico - 4870-07-11-12_MG | ecosystem: Environmental > Aquatic > Marine > Hydrothermal vents > Sediment ...
ACCCCCTACACCCGCAAATAAATCAAGGAGAGTGAGATTTTCTCCTTTGACATAAGTATTAAATAAGTGCTCCGCTACTTTTGGTGGAAATGCTTCGGCCAACCACTTCCATCTTTCGTGCTCTTTTAATGGAAATAGCCACCATGATGGAAATGTTTGGGCTTTTCTACACTCTTCAAAGGTGAACTTTTCTTTGCTATATTGCCTTAACCATCTTACCTTCAATTCAGGTGTTGGACGCCACATGATTGAGGTGACTGTGGGTAGTGGTTTTAAATTGCCTTCCATTATCTCACGTAAATGAGGTTATTTTCCAAAGTGTAAAAATTTTCTTTTTGACATATTTAGATAGTAAACCGTTAACTTTATAAAGATAATGTATAGAAAAAATTGGTACTAAGTAGCATAGTTAAAGTTCGGTTGGAAGAGCGTTCATCATTCTCAGTTGAAGGTCGTTTCATCATTAACCGAAGGCCCCTTCATCACTTTACAAAAATGATGTTATCAGTTTAATGTTAGTATACTGTAACCATCTTTTAGCTATTTTTCTCGATATTTTCCCTCTAACACATCTTAATACATCTACTATCTTCCTTCCCCAGTAAGGGTCGGACATAGTTAGTTTAATCTGCAAGGTATTTCTGTTTGGACAAAACATGCAATTGCCCGCATGACGGTAAATCTTGTAACATGGATTTAATTCTACACCATGTTCTTTAATAAAGTCTATGACTTTATCATTATCCCAGTCATATAATGGGTTCACGCTAACAGACTTAGTGTTTTTAAACACACCTATACCAGCTATTTTACTCCTCCTTTTAGAATCGGTTCTCTTTATACCAGTAACTTGCGTAATGTATGCATACCTCCTCATTAACGGAGTTTTGAATACTGTAAGACACCATCTTGAATGCCGAAGTATAGGCACACCCCACTTTTTAAGACATTCGAAAAAGTCTAAATCTTCCCTCTTAACATGAATCAGTTTATCATGCACTCCTAATTTCCCACAGACCTTATGAACATATTCATTACATAGCTCGTGGGTATTTCCTGTAACTTCGATGTATAGGATGTTCCAGTCATCATGTTTCACGTTGTCCAAGACCCAAAGTAGTGTAGCTAGACTATCCTTCCCGCCCGAGAAGAGCACAGTAAACCTCCTTTCATTAAGGAATCTAATAATTTTATTATCTTCACTCATTTTTGCACCCTTATCACTATAAAAAGATATTACTGATTTTTTCATATTGTTTCCCATTTTCTAACAAATTTCAAAACTGGCCTAACATTATACCCCTTGTTGGAAAGCTTCTGGTCAAGCATCCTATACCCCCATGAGGCGGTGTCAAAACTATCGCAATAATACCTAGCCCTACCCAAGACATGGAAATGATAACCGTAACGTTTGCAATATGCATACAACCCCCTTACAATCTTCTCATCTAAGGATTTCTTTTTCCTAAACCTTACTGGCCCACCAAATGCTACATACCTTTTAACAATACCGAGCTCCCTATACCTTTCCAACCACTCTATGTTCTCCCTAAGAGTAGAGGCTTGGAGCACTACAAAGCCATTTTTGAGTTCCTCTTCGCTAACCATGTTGGCAAACTTGTAATGGTATTCGAAAGTCTTTACTGGATTTTCTAAAACATCTGGCATGATGTACTTAATACCAAGCTTTGCACCATAAATGCACCAATCGAACCTAGCCCTCCTAAACCTGTAAGCACCATTATCAAGAATAATGTCACAACTTCTATCAAGAGCCGGTTTAACTACCTTCATATCAGTAAGAAAAAATCGCCTAATTCCAAGTTTATACAACTCCTCCTCAAAGTTACTCCAATGATCGATAACCAAATAAACAAGAGGCATATCAACACACACCTATGCGATCGTTTCATACCTTCAGTACTATTTTGTCGTAATCATCTCCTAATCGCTTAATAGCCCTTAGAGTTTCTATCACTTCCTTAAGCCTGTCCCTAGCAATTGCATAGAGAATGTCGAGTGCGATGTCGGGGTTTGAACCCTTACAGTCATAGAAGTCATTCCTCTTCTTCAACTCTTTGAGAACGATTTCTAATGTATTTATTATGTCGGATAATGACAACCTTACGCTCATACCTTCACCTTAAGATCATTAATGACGCCTCTACCTTTTTCTTTCTTTTTTGACCTCTTTCAAAACCTCTTCTAATGCCATGATGATGACCTCGTTCTCATTTTGGACGTCGTGCACCAAATCCTGAAGTTTCCATATCGTGTTCGACACTTCTATCATTAGTGCTTTAAGTGGGCTGTCTGGTACTGTATTGCGTAGTGAGACAAGCACCTCATTCTCGACCTCGAGGAAGTTCTCGGTTGACTTTAAGCATTCCCCGATCTTTTTTAATGAGTCTATTATGGTCTGAAGCTTCTCTACATTCATCTGGATTTACCCCCCTCAAGGAGTTCTTTAACCTTCTTTTGATCGACCTCATAAATTGCTATACCTCCTACTCCTCTCCTTACGTCGATACGTCGCAATACGCCCAGATATACTAAGTAGCGTATTGTATTGTATGCCGTGTGCATACTATACTTGTGTGATATTGCATGAACTACAAGCTCCCGAGATGTGACCTTGTCTTTGTCCTTGAGGTAGTTTAGCAATAATTCACGACATGTCATGCTATCACCACTACTAAAAATATTAAAATGATTATAAAAATATAACTGTTAAGAGAGTATATGCACCAAGTAGGAAGAAAAATGAGTTTATTTTCCTTCAAATATTTTCCCGTAATCGACCTTCCGCATTGCTTCAAGATAATTGTCACCATACTCTACCCCATACAATCTGCAGATTTTACTAGCAATCTCATCGATCTCCTTCCTTAACAAAGGGGTCTCCTTCACACCTCTGAATACATTATAAGCATAGTTATCCAACTTGTCAATAAGCTTTCTCAGTAGCTTTGCAAGTTCGCTTACAACACCGTCAGTACTCCTACCAATCACGGCTAATGCTTCGGAGATATGAAAAGCCCAATGAGAAAAGTTGGCCCTTTCAGATTTGGCGACGTACTCCACCTCACGCAATACGAGATCAACTTTGTCTCTTGTCGGAATCTCTGGTGGAGTTTCATAATTTTTCAACACTACACGTCTTATGAATACTGTAAACAAGTACTTTAATTCAGTAGAGGGTGTAAAGTCCGGCCCCCTTAATGCGGTTATTACACACCATGCATCGTCTGGACTTTTAAACTTTATCCTGAATAGCTTGTTCAAATTGAGACCCCTTCTAAACATATGTACCACCGCTCAGTTCATTTATTACTTTTGAAATCTTTTTAATAAGTTTTCTCTTCTCCTTCTCCAACTTGCGTATCTCCCTCTCCAACGCCCTGATACGTTTGCCACGCTCAAGCTCTTCAAGGAATTTTTCATCTAGTGTGTTGCCAAGATATACCGACTTCTTTTTCCAGACCTTGCCCTCCTTAACATAGTAGACATAATAATAGTAGTGGTAAACCGTCCCCGTCTTATTCTTCACCGGCCTGAGTTCAACATAGCCATACAGGTGAGCCTGTTTCCTCAACTCTTCAACTTTCTTTTTCATTTCTTTAATCCTTTCATCAATTTTCCTAATCTTCGCTTCGAACTCGCTAAACTTTGCCTTAATTCTTTCAAACTCCCTTTCCGAACCAGGCATACATATGTCACCCGTTATAAGAAGGTGTTAGGGGTATAATTTAAAACTTTTGCTTAATTTACCCCTAACACCCTACTACAACCATACCTCAGTAATCCAACAAAATGTAACCGTGCTTGGTCAGGATTATCCTGTTCATACCTCTACAGTATGGACAGGAAAAGGTCTCTTCACGCCCATTAGCTACAATATATACTTCTTTCCCGCAATGAATACAGAACACCTTCAAGGCCCTCAACGTGCCATTCCTAGTTACTACATAAACCCCGCTTCTCATATTTCATCATAATTATGAATTCTTTAATAAGGATTTAGTAGAGGGTGTTAGGGGTGGAGGTATGTGAGACTTTGTAGACCTCTAACCCTAACACCTTGTTTCATATGTTGACATAGTCTTTTTACCACAAACAATAGAAATAAATACTCTTTCATATACAACATACTAGGTGTTGTCCTGATGTATTGTCCACTTTGTGGTACTCCATTAAAGCCACTAAAAAGAAAAGCGAAAATCTATGAGTACCTTAATGAAGGTAAAAAGCTTCTTAAAGGGTCACTTTACATTTGCCCCAACTGTAGGGCCATCTTTCTCAAAATTTCTAGGAAACGTAGACTTCTTATGATAGCCCAACCTATATTTATATGATTGTATATGTTTTTATGTGTTTCGGGGAAGATGTGGGGGAGCGTTGGGTCTCTCCCGAACGCTCCCGCTATGAACGATGAAACCTGAGGAAACGGGAGAACAAAGGATGAACCGATGACAATTCAAAGAGGAGAACCCCAACCTATTTAGGGAGCACAACTTTTGAGTTGTTACTTCTTTTTGAGTACCTACTATCCTACACCTCCTACTATATAGGAGAATATTTCAGAGAGAGACCTGACCTACAACCATGAAAGATATAAAAAAAGAGATAAAAAATATATAAAAATTATGATCTGTAGGACATTGTAGGACAGGTTATTCTTAGGAAAAAAGCACAAGAAGGGGGGCCACAAGGGGGAGTTAATAAAACGTTTATTACTCACTTAATACATATGTTTACATATGGTTGATTGGGAAAAGTTAAGAAATGAAGTACAACTCATGATAATAACGTATAAGGATTTGCTATCAGTACCTAAGCGTGATAAACATGTATTAAGTTGTGTAATGAATAACGAACTATTCCAAATAGTCAGATATTACTCGGCTAACTTAGGAATCTCAATATCAACGTTTATAAAACTTTCAATAATACGGTTTCTTGAAGAACTTGGATATTTAGAAAAAAGAGATGCAAAGTTGAAACTTAGGAAAGTTATTGAAGAAATTATTGAAGGGTGTCTCAGAAAAAGGTGTAAATCAATTACATTAGAGTAAATACTCAAAAATAAATATGCACTATGTATCTTTTACTCATCAACTTAAAAATGAGTAATTACTAAAGAGTGAATAGTTTCATGTTAAGGGTATAATATAAATAATGGAGCCCGTATAATATAACTAAAAAATGAGAAAGGGGAGAGAGGGAACATGCACCAAGATATGGATCAGTTTACATCATCTCCTATTAGTGAAACTATAAATGAGTTTATAAAATTTTTGTTGTCTGCAGGAAGTAGGAATTCAAAAGTTGTTAGGGTAAGAGTCAACTTTGATTTGTATAACATGATAGTTCATGCATCTGTCCAATTAAATGAAAGTATGTCTGAATTTATCAAAAAGGCTATCATAGAGAGGTTAATGAGATTAGGTATAATAAAGGTTTCACAGAGTGCCGATCATGGTATCATACAACATATTATAACAAGCCACTTTGATACGTTGTCCAGAAAAAATGTTAAGAAAAGTAGAAAAAGAGACCTCTTAAGGAAGGTAGAAGAGATAACAAAAGAGCAGAAACTTAAGGAGATTAAAAAAGAATATAAAGAGATAAAGGCGTCTTTCACTAACTTTACTAAAAACTTGGTGAAGGGAGATAAAGTAGTGTACTACATGCCAAATAATTTGCAACAATCCAGCATACTACGTGAGAGGATAGAAGCACTAGTGAACGAGATAAAGAACTTGGTTAAAAAGTATGATATTGAAGATGAGGAGTACAACGATCTTGAGAGAATCCTAGACGAACTAATTATGATGTATAGAACCCTTCTCTCCTATTACAACTTTTGAGGTGACGTAGTTGCTTGGGACGGATGAAGAGTTCGAAAGAGTTGATGAAGAATTCGAAAAAGTTGACGATGAATTTGAAAGGGTTGATGAAAATGAGTTTGAAAGAGTTGATAGCGATGTTGAAGTAGTAAAAAACGACGTTGAAGTAGTGGCCAAACCGTTATCACAGTATTCACTATCTGAAGATGAGCTTGAAAAAATGTTATATTATGAGTTTTGTAAGGCAAATGTATATGTTGAATACTTTAGGAAGGAGGTTCAACAACTACAGGAAGATATTGCTAAGGCAAAGTTCACACTAAAGTATGACATTAAAAAGATGAAGGCCTTCCTAAGGAAGTTAAAACATGAACTGAAAGCTACTAAAGATTATAGAATGAGAATAGCGGAAAAAACATGTCATTACATTTGCGAAAAAAGATGTGGTGCGAAAATAAAAATTTACATCGACAAGTCAAATCCTAATAAGGTATATTATGAGGTTAAACCACCGTTAGAATATTGTAAGGAGAATTGCATTTTTTATGAAGCCAGAAAGTTAGTAATACAGTCAACCATTCAGAAAGTGTTACATCCAAAGAAGATTAAAGGATGGTATGGCATTAGGGGAGGGGGCTATAGGAGGAGGCCTAGAGGGCCGTTTAGGAGAATGTGATACAAAAAATATTGTTTTAAATTATGTGAAGCTCATCATAACGCTCCAACAACTCGACAATTTTACGTAAACAACCCTCGTCAAGTCCGCGGTCCAGTACATAGACCTCAATAAGTTCTTCAATATCACTCACTTCAACCCAAAATGTCCTAGTAAGCTTACTGTACTTTACATCAAATCCATATGCGGTCAACTCATCAATCAGTTCCCTACTGGGGTTCTTTAGGGATACGGTCGTTCTACCGTGCATGTACAACTTAACCAACTTCTGAATAAAAGCTCTGTACGGTATTCTAAGTGTGCCCACTATCCCTACTTCGTCCAAAATTTCCGATGTCACATCAACAATCTTGATTATCTTGGGCGTTTTACTACCTACCAACGACGTGTCAACAATCTTAACTCTCCTGTACATTCAACCACCTATCAAATATCAATATGTTGATAGTAAGTTAAAAAATTATTCTTTTCCTATTTTCCAACTTTTGTCAAAATCAATTCTTTAACCTCTTCATCCTTCAAATCCTTCATGGCCTGCACCCTTAGTGAGCCAATAATGCTCTCAACCCTATCACCATAAACGTATGTCACCTCCTCTATTGGTTTAGCTATGTGTACTGGATAGGGCGATGGGTTGTGAATGATCACTTTAGCACCCTTCTCGACCATACGTCTAATTAGGTCGTACTCCTTAATCGCTTCCTTATTCACGTTGGCCTGCTCATCGGTCGATAATATCACCGTGTCAACCTCCCCATTATCAACATACTGCTTAGCTAATGCAAGACCTGAGGCGATGTTGGTCATATCGTCATACTTTGAACTATATATTTTATCAAGTTCCATGAGCCCCTCATAGGTTTTCAACAAATTAACGTCCTCCTCATCGGCAAAGTCGCTAAAGAGTATCAACCTCTTAACCCTGTAAGCTAATGGGGCCAGGGCTATCAGGCTCCTATCAAAACACCCCAACTTTCTACGTCTGTAGACAAGGCCACCCCCTTCCATTGAAGCGGAAGCGTCCAACACTAGTGCAATACTACATTGTGAAACCTTAAGGAACGAGGTATCAATCTGTCTCCACACATCCACAATCTTGGAAGTATACACTTCCCCCAACTCTCGGGTTAGCTCTTCCATTCCAAAGAGCTTGTAAGACACAACAGTAGGTCTTATAACTTCAAATGAGGTCACATTCGACTTTACCACCTTTCTTCTCAATTCTTTCAACAGTTCATCCTTAGGTATCCCGGCACGTACAAACGGAACTGCAAACATCACCAGACCTCTTGGGGTGATCGTCTTTAGTATTGCCTTATAAACCTCTTCAAACCTGTATTCACTTTTAGGGATATTAACCCTAATGATTTCGAAGGGCAAATCATACTCATAGGCTACAATACCCGCATCTTTGTACTTCTTCTGCTTAACATACTCCTTGAACTTCACATAGGCCTTCAACTTTTCATCAGCAATTTTATCAACGTCCCTGTTGAAGAGCACCCTGGCATAGTCCTGCTCCCTTAACGGATAATGAACTAGCCTGAGTAGATCCTTAATAGCACTCTTATACCTAAGGACATAGTACCCGAGTAGCCCTCTCTCATGCCACGTATCAAAAACATTGTGTAGCAATTTCTTTACATGCCTACCTAAACCATAGCCAAACTCCTTTCTTTTTACTGGCTCTACAAACTTCTTCAATAATTGATTTGGCGGATATGAAGATAATATGTCAACATGCTCTTCAAAAGACCTGTCCCTCAACATTAATGCCGGCCTTAACCTTACCAGAACTCCGATCAAAGGTTGATCCTTAAGCAACGCCTCACTCCTCGCCAGTTTAATTGCGGACAAGTGGAATTCGGGCTCTTTAAAAGCGACGTCTAAGTGTAGTTCTCTACTCATGGCATAAATTTCGCTCCTTTTCATGTAAAAGGTGTCAGTAAGGTAACCCGTATAGAGCAATTGTACAAACTGCCTCAAGGGACTGTGGGTATAGAAGCTATGCTTACCCACGTCAAATTTTTCTCTCTCTACTCTCTTCTCTAAGAAGTGCTTAGCCCAATATTCAAATGACATGACAACACCTCACTATTGTAACAAATATGTAGTATATAAGTCTTTTTACTGGAGGTAACGAAAGGCTTAAATATGTATATGTAACCTTATTTTACTCGAGGACGAGGCGAAGGGGAGGGTTCAGCGGTAGTCAACCGCTAATGTCCCCCTTGTGTGGGCGACACTAAAGAACCCTCCCCCCAAACCTCGTCCTTACTCACTTCTCAACATTATACAACGAAAAGAAAGAATGAGTGTTACAATTATTTTAGAAAACTTTTCCAACACTTACAATCCGATTATTAAATCGGTATCATCTATGTTTCTATTCAACATTCGCCTATCGTTAACATACCTATCAATCATGTCCCTGATTGCCGACCTAATGGCTTCGCTTCTATTGGGAAATAGGTTCATTTCAACCAGTTTGTCCAACATTTCGAGTTGCTCTTTGGTTAGGTGTACTGTTATTAAAATCATTTTATTTTTGGTCCTCTTCTTAACCATACTTTCACCCTAGACATACGTATGTATGACTAGGTCATATATATGCGTTAACACCTACAGAATACGGTAATATTTGACACACTAAAAAGTACACTCTGCTCAAATTCTTAATTCGAGTGTGTATAGTTGTGAACTAGTTTTGAGTACTTTGACAACATCTCATCAATAGCCCATCTTATCAGTAATGCTATACTTTCTAATCCCAGTTTATCTTTTAATAATTGCAACTTTTTATACTCGTACTCTGTTATCCTCACAGATATTTTGACAAGTTTCTTTTTCTTTTCCATTATCATGCCACCAGTATTACAATACTCAAAATGTTAATATATTTGTAACGAATAGTGAATTCGTATGTCTTTTGGTTATATTTATATGATAGAACTATGCTATAATATTTTGGGGGATCATTATGACGGAAGAGAAGAAACTCTTCATTAAGGACAGTATCATAGACTACGTGCTTGATGACTTTCTAAAACCTTACGCCTGTTTCGACTTCAAAGTGAAGGTAAATGAGGAAGAAGAAATCTACAGGGACAAGAACATGGCCTACTGCTTTGTAATATACAAACATAAAACAGACAGGACTGTTAGGGTTGGGCTGGTACGTTTCAACTGGCGTACAGGGTATGTTCATGCACTCATACCGTTGCCCACATCCCATATTGAAGAGTTTATCGAATCACTCAAGAAGGCTTACAAACTAAGGGATAAGATTGATGCAAAACTGAAGCTTGAAGAGGCCAAAAAGTCGGCAGAGAGGTTCTTAGAAGAACTACCACCAGAAGAAGCAAGCATCCTAAGGGAATTTATCGAAATGGAGCTTGAAAAGAAGAAAAGGAGACAAAAGAAGAAATAGGTGATGGAAGTCATGCAACTTCCTTCTCCTGATAGTGTGAGAAAAAAGTACTTCAAAGTAGCACGTTGTTCTCAATGCATGTGGTACGAGCCAGTCACACTCTGGAAGGGTCATTGTAAACTTCTTGACGTAATAGTAACCAGTAATGCAATATCCTGTAAATTTTTCAACATGTCATTAAAGGAAGCTAGAAAGCATGGTTTAAATGAATATTTGGCCTCATTACAAAAATATAAGCTTAAAAGGAAATAGTTTCACTTTATTTTCAGTTTTGCAAACTACCATATTATGGGCGGTCGATGATACGTAATACACTTTCACTCAACTCTTCGTTTTTCAGATTACTATGGAAAGTATTATTGTTTCATTACTATAGAAAATACATAAAAAACCTCTATGAGGATATTCTAAAGAAATGTTTTATATAGGTTTTCTACGTAATCTGTTTGTGAGGGGTCGGGTTATGGCTAAAGGTTGGAAAAGAGTAAACGTGCCAACTCCTATTTGTGCCGTTATAGATAGGTTGGCAGAAAGGCAAAAGCGGGCCAGATGGGAAGTAGTGGCATCAGCACTAGCAACGTATATAGCACTAAGAAAGGAGCTGGACAAGAAACTATGGTACATTTTCAAGGTACTAAACAGTTTCGTCTACCTGAAGGTCGCTCTCCAACTAAAGTCCCAGGGCATTATTAATGATGAATTCGTAAAGGAGCAACTCAACAAGTTTACAAAAACAATGTGGCAAATACAGGAGCGTCTCCACATAAAGACTGAGCACATAGTTGCTATGATCCAAGAGGATCTGAAAAGGACAAATTACAACGGCACTTCAAAAATGATTATGAAGTGGAATGATGAAGTGAAGCAGTTAATCAAAAACCTCCTCGTAATAAAACCATAGGGGGTGGTGTGAATGAGTGATAGTACACTCAAAATCACTTTTGGAAATATCGTTACTGGAGAAAAGGAAAAAAGTGTAGCACACATACTCATGCTACCATGCGAACCAGAATACTCGACCTTCTTGAAAAGCGTACTTGAAAAGTATAAGGTTAAGAGTAAGTTCCCAGTATTGTCTTTCTTTGCTGGTGACGTGGTTATCGTTGTGAGTGGTGAGGGATTGAAGTGCAAAGTTTGTAAAGGTGTGCCCATAAAGGGCGAATTAAAAGAACTCCTTGAAGAGTTGTATGAGAAGATCGATGAAGTTAATGGCCTTGTTTCAAAAATTTATGAGTGGTATTTTGAAGATAAATTTGAGGGGGGTGAGGGGTTGTAATGTACTTCTTCCCAATATCCCAGGCTATTGAAAAAATCATCGAGGATAAGGTGAAAGTTAAAGAGCTCTTCTTCAGATTTGCACCAGTATCGGAGATAATGGTAAAACGCCTGGTAAAGTATATAAATAACGAACTGGCCGAAGAAACGATTAAAGAGATTAAAAAGAATAAAAAGATCCTAAATTCTATGGATGAAAAGGCGAGAGAATGCTTTATAGAGCTTATGAATAAAGGTAAATTGCCGAGTGAAGCATTGATGGGTGCACTATACATGTTATTCATTAATGCACTAATAGATTATGTAAAAAACCTCAATACAAATGATGAAGAGAAAGTAGGGTTGATGACCGGTCTTTTACTCCTGTTAAAGGACGACATGTTCGCATTAATGAAAAAGGAATTATCAAAGCCCCAGTCATATTATCAAATATGAAGGGGTGGTAGTACGGGCTCCGAAATATTCTCTCCGATAGAAGAAGTAATAATGATGAAAATACTACTCCGTAGAACGTTGAATAGTACATCAGAGCTTAGCAAGTACATGTGTCGTAAGCTTATGAACTACATTACTGATAAGTTCCTCCCAGAAGTAATTGAGGAATGCAAAAAGGATAAAAAGTTCAAAAAATTCATAGTTCAGAACAAGTTACCAAGAGAGTCATTAGTAGGTGCACTTCTTATGGCATTCGTATTAACTTCAGTTGACTACATCAAAATGTGCATCGAGCACGAAAGACTTGACAAAGCAGATGTCAACTTATTCATTCATGCGTTAACTTCAATAGTATATGACATGTTGATGGCAACATTTTCATCCATAGAAGAGCAGGAAAGAGGAGATTCCCTAAGTTATCAATAACTAGAAAATAATTTTTTTATTCGATTCCTCTCCTTCTAAACACAAATCCTCTAGTCCTGAGCATTCTTGATTTTAATGCACCTAACTTAATTGCCCTGACAAACTCCTCAACCTTTTTTGAAGCCTCATTTTCTATCTCTTCCCGAGTTAGGTCGGGCCGAATATACTCTAGCACAGTCTCGATAACTTCACGCAAGTCACTCCTCAACTGCTCCTCACTAATATGACCACTTTCATAGAGGTCTTTGAGGAAGTTTATGGTTGATGCTATATCGGTACGGACTGACGGGTCTGGAATCTTTCTTATCAACGATAATATTAAAGTTGGTAATTCTGGTGAACTACTCATTTAATCTCACCCTCAAACTCCTCTATTACTTTTATGATGGCCCTCAGTAATAAGTCTTGCATAGTTATCTTGTTCTCAAACTCGATTTTCTTCAACCTCTTATACACATCATCTGGAACGTAGACCCTTATTTCCTTAACCATATGGACCACCCAACAAAATAATAGTTACCTTACTATTTCTCCTTTTCCTTCTCAACATCCTCCAACATTTCTTTTAGCTCTTCTCTAATCTTTTCATCGAATTCCTCCAGCTCCCTAATCCTCTGTTTCGTTAATGGGTGTGGTTTGGGCAACTTCAACATTCTCAACTTTCTCCTTTTAGCCAACTCTACAATTTGCCACTTAGGTATTCCGACCTCAATGTTTAACTTGAGCATGATATAGTCATCATTCTCGCTAATATCCATGGCCGAATTATACGATAATTTAAGTCCGAGTCCAAGTAACTGTCTATATTTAAACTCAGAATAATTTTGCACTTTTAGGAGTTCTCGAAGTAAAAAATCTGTTATATCTCTCTTCATTATTGAAAGCTCCCAATCTGAAACCTGAATATTTTCTAAATTTACCATACGTCTCGAACCCCTTTGCTATTGTTTGACGTTCTTTCACTCACCGAAATATATGTTTCCTATTCCATTTTATTTTCACGAAAAAGAAGTATAAAAGTTTGGTGAGAGTATGCCCATATACAAGTCTGGTATAGACATGTATAAAAAGTACCAGAAAAAGTACAACCCAACAGTAATTGGCACTAGGTTCACCGATGTACAGGACATAGCTTTAGAGAGAGCACAAGCAGGACTAAACGCCGTTGATACTGTGAGAAGCCTTGTAAGACCTATTCTCGATGAATACGGTGTAACTGGTGGCCAAAGAGCTACTTACTTAGCTTTCGCCCTAATGTTATGGAAGCACATTCACAGAAACAAGGGCGAGTCAGGTAAGAAGATCGCCTCTGGATTAAAGAGCTACTTCGTAACTGCATACGGTTTAGATCCAAGCATTTGTGACGAGATAATCAACGTGGTCGTAGGTTGGGCAGTACCTTATTAAGCACGGTATAAGTAGTTGGCACTAAATTAGGTCACCAAGTTGGTCTAAACGGATTAATCTTTTTTTCCCTCTTTTTTCTTTTTTCCTCTTCTCTCTTCTGAATAAAACTACTCCTCTTTTTACTTTCACCTCACTACTGAGGTAACTGGAACTATTTTTTCGCTTTTCTTTTTCATCATTCTCATGATAAAGAGAAAAAAGTCGTATTATATAGCAGTTTAGTTTCATGGTACTTTCAGAAACTATTTATTCTAATCTAACGTAAGAGTAGATTAATAAATGACTTCATACTATGATACATTAGTATGAGGTTGATAATTTTAACATCTAAGGCAACATCGCTATTGAATGTATCGAGGGACATAGCATATGTGGCCTCAAAAATAAAAATAACACCAAGAATAATCAAAAGGCCAGTTCATATCGATGACATCGACGAGCTTTGTGATATATGTATCATGGTATACCCAGCATCGCCACTATTTTGCACACCATACTTTTTGTTCTACCGTGACTGGAAAACGTACATCAGAAAGCCCATCATCTTCTACACAACTATTGAGGGAAGACCGACAAAAAGACACATATCTAAGTGGATGGTTGACTCTGTAGAGTTTGTAGCAAACTCAAAGTATACTTATGATAGGTTGGTAGAAGTAGGCTTTTCCGTAAAGGGGATTGTGCCTCATGGGATTGTAAGGGAGACTGTAGAGGAGGCTAAAAAGCTTGTTCCTACAGTTAGGAAGGAGTTGGAGAAAATACATCAAAACAAGGTAATCTTTGGAGCGGTTGCTTTCTATCACATAAGAAAGGGATTAAATTATCTGGCCAGGGCAGTCAACATATTACAGAAAAAGAGGGATGATTTTGTAGTCCACTTAGTTACGAGTAAGGCAACACTAGAGGCCATCAAACCTAGTGCACACCTTTACATTGACACAGTCTTTGGTACTAGATCAAGAGAGGAAATACTAGCATTTCTTGGTGCATGTGACTTTGTAATAATTCCATCACTAGCGGAAGGCTTCGGACTACCACTTTTAGAGGCGAATGCGATGGGTACACCGTCATTATATTGCCGTTATGAACCGTTAACAGAAGTGGGGGATCC
>Ga0190314_1000436_pt1 | contig 14602 bp, 14 predicted proteins | sample 4870071112_MG_FD_165055 | JGI IMG/M metagenome (GOLD analysis project Ga0190314, IMG submission 165055) | Hydrothermal vent sediment bacterial communities from Southern Trench, Guaymas Basin, Mexico - 4870-07-11-12_MG | ecosystem: Environmental > Aquatic > Marine > Hydrothermal vents > Sediment ...
ATTTTAAAGTTCATTAGTAGTGTATAATATTAGAAACCTGATAAATTGAAAAATCTAAGAGCTGATATGGGATGATCATAGGTTACATTCTAGCGGATTCTGGGGGCACCCCGATAATTATTCGTGAATATGTGCCAGTGCTTACCAAAGAGGGACGAAATTTCTTCGCTCAGATAAGCTCTGTGATGTATTCCTTTGTTGAAGGCTTGGTTCATAGTAGATTAAGACATGTAGAGACCGAGAGCATTCATTTATATTTTGCAAGCTCTGAGAACTTCATATTCACGCTCTTTTCAGATAGTGAGGAGGAAGGTCTTGAAGATTTAGCTGAAAGAATAATTCTTGAGATTGAGAGATTTGGCTATGATCCAATTCAGCTCCAGATCGATGAAACCATCCAAGCTGAAGTAATGGATCTTATTGACAGATATCTTCGTGTTCCCCCACCAGACATTAAGCTTGTGAAGGATGTTTTAGTTAAGGTTAAGGGATTGATTGGTCATGGCAGAGTAAGAAAGATAGATTTGGTTCCCCCACCAGAAAAACCGCGCCAGATAGATATCGAAAATATAAGACCCAAGAAGACAGCCTTCGCTGATGTCCAATCAGTTCTAAAGAATATAGAAGAGCTCGATTACAAAAATAGCTTATCAAAATTAGTATTACTACTTGATGGAGAATCTGATATCTGGAAAGCCTTATTTGTGAAATTGGCATTAATGCTTATGGAGAGCGATCAGCCAGAAATGATTAATCCTGATGCGCTTAGGAAAATGATTAACGGTATTAAGGATATTTTTCTTCAGAGATTATTAGAGCTAGAAATTGATGAATTCAGCAGCGTTCTTTCATCAATGAATAGATCCAAACTTATGTTGACTAATAAAACTGTTGTCAAGTCTTATATCACTAGGGATTTAGAAGATTCTATAGCTTACATCTTAGTCGCATCTCCTCCAGTAGATGTTGAACTTGCCAGAATGTATGCTAAGCTTTTCCCGGAAAGCTCTCTACTCCATAGTTTATATAGGAGCTATGAAATAATATATCATATCCTATATAGTTATCAATTACCATCCGATACTTGGCTATACTACATTGGAGATCTGCAATATAAGGTAACGAAGGATTATCAGAATAAAAAATTCGATGAAGTTGTATTATGGCTTAGGAGTTGGGCAACAACATTATCGGTAGCCTATACGCAACAAAAGATTGGTATTGAGGAGATAAAGGAAATACTAAAATTGTTCGTAGTTGGGTGGAAAAACTGGAAGAAAGCCTTAGACAAAGCTCAGAAAGTCCCTATAGCACTCAAAGCTGAGACTTACCTACGCTACTTAGAAATACTAAGATTACTCTCAATAATAACTGCAAAGGATCTCCTCAGTAAAGAGTGGAAGGAGATTATTGGATGGACTAGACGACTTAATAAGTACAGATTCCTTGGGAAAATAAAGAGTCTGGATTATGCATTATTAATGTCATGGATGGTCTCCTTCATAGCAGAGATACTGACAAAACGCGATGAGGCATCGATAGAAGTCATAGAACAGCTCGATGATATTGTTAATGAGGATGTATGGACACTATGGAACCTATCACCAGCACTCTTTGCCACCTATTACTCCAATATATTATGGGCATTGATTCAATTGGCAAAGGTAATTAAACTAAAGACGGTTAGTAGGGAATTACTAGAATCTATAATAGAGGAACTTGAAAAGATTAGAGAAGCCTTAAAGGGTTATCCAGTCATATATTGGCTAATAACCCTCAGACTTGTTCAGAGCCTAACTCTTCTTGAGGTAAAAGAGGCCTTAGAAAAGATCTCAGAGATTCGTAAGGAAGCTGAGGAAGCTGGAATGAGAGCATTATGTGAGATGATAGATAAGATAACTGAACATTTCCGTGAGAGGCTTCAAAAGAGTATAGGGGCCTAAAAGAACAAGTGCGGTAAGGGTTATAATGAAAATATCTTCCATACTAAAGGATAAGGGTGTGAGAACAGTTCTGATGGGGGAGGGCGCTCCCCAAACCTCTAGCGCTTCAGCCATCCTCAACGCTCTATGAAGAGCTGATACTATTAGCGGAATGCCTAAAGCTCTTAGCCAAATCCCTAAACTCCTTATTTTTTTCCCTCCTGCAGCACCTCTTAGCATTTGAGCCATTTTTATTCTCTCGACTTCCTCTAATAGGAGAGGAGCGAATACTACTGATAAAACTAGGCTTAAAACAAATGTTGCGGGAGCTTTAATCCTAAGCAGAAAATCCTCTATTTCCTCTGGACTCGTTGTAACAAAGAACAAGCTGATGGATACAACGCCTATAATTATCCTTAATAAGGCGGTAATTGCTTGATACAAGCCCTCTCTCGTTATCCATGGTCTTAATATATAAGTTTTCTCAGCGATAATGCTTGAATACAATAATGTGTTTAGCGGAATAAAGATTATCGCGAAAATTACTATTAATTTATAGACATATGTGATGTCTCGATAACTTCTACTAACGATTAAAACAATTAGAAGTACAAGAAGAGAAGAGAAAAGATACTGACTCGATACCCATGGTACAAATATCAGGAAAAAAGTTAGTATAAGCTTAGTAGCTGGATTAGCTTTGTGTAAAACACTGTTACGTGGCACGTAAGTGATTATTCGAGATGTACTCATTTAAGGCACCTAATGCTTTTTAATGCCTCATTTATGCTCACTATCCCCTCCGCACCAAGACTCTTCATTAAATAAGTTATTTTCGGCCTCACTAAACCATACTTCTCAATAGCGGGATTTGAAAGCACTTCTCTCTTATTACCAGTAAGTACTACGCGTCCGTCATTCAATACGATAACATCATTTACATTAAGCTCAGCTAGCAGCTCTACGTCATGCGTTGCTAGCACGATTGTTCTAGTATGAACTAATTGCTTTATATTTGATAGAAATGATAATTTAGTCTCCCAATCGATTCCTCGCGTTGGTTCATCAAAAAGAAGAATTTTTGGATCCAGTATAAGTACCGAGGCAAGCGCGACCCTCAGTTTTTCCCCACCAGATAAAGCAAATGGGTTTTCTTCAAGAAGATGGTCGATCCTAAGGAACTTCGCTATTGCATGAACTCTCCTCCTTACCTCATTCTCCTTAATTCCCTGCATTCTTAAGCCGAAGGCTATTTCGTCATAAACTGTTTTATTAAAGAAGATTTCTTCAGGATTCTGAGGCATATACCCTACTAAACCCACAACATCTTTTAACCGCAGATTATTAGTGCTTTTTGAAAACAGAAAAACTTGGCCCTTGACTGGTTTATGTATACACGCAATTAACTTAAGGAGAGTTGTTTTCCCAGCACCATTGGGACCCATTAGTGCCACAAAAGAACCTTCCCTAATACTCAATGAAAAGCCCTTAAGAACCCATTCACCGTCATATGCAAACCATACATCATCCAAAACAATGGCGTGTCTAGATCCCTTTGGATGCGCCCGCTTAGACTCTTTATCTATTCTTTGAATTACACAGTTCCTGCGTCTTAATTCATTCTTAAGCTCTTCTAGGCCTAGAAAAACATTCGAATCTGGAGCCAAGAATCTCGTAAGCAACGCCAATTTTGGATACCCAATACCTAGTTTCCCCGGTAATTCTGTAGCAAATATCTTTCTAGGGGGGCCATTAGCCACTATTCTCCCATCATCTATGAGAATAACTCTATCCGCCACTGTTGAAAGCTCGTCGAACCTATGCTCTGCTACTATGATAGTCATACCAAGTTCTTCTCTAATTATTTTAAGTGAGATCAGAAATCTCTGAGCACTAGCTGGATCAAGCTGAGAAGTCGGTTCATCAAGGAGGAGGAGATGAGGCTGTATGGCCAAAGCAGCGGCTAAGACAATCTTCTGCTTCTGACCAGCGCTGAGAGCTAATGTATCATAATCCCAGAAACTCCACATATCAACGCATTTAAGGGCTTCCTTAACTCTTTTAATTATTTCTTCACGGGAGAAACCAAGATTAGCTAAACCGAATGCAACCGCTCTCCAAACCTTTCTAGCTAATATTTGATCCTCAGGGAATTGCAAAACAGTAGCCATTCCTTTCTTAGTTCTCTCTCTAGGAGGGATGTGTGTAATATCTTCATCATAAAAGAATATTTGACCAGAAAAGTCACCACGATAAAAAAATGGAATAAGACCATTAATTACTCGAAGTAAAGAGGACTTTCCGGATCCAGATCTACCCGCTAATAAGACGATCTCATTTTCATTGATCCTTAAGTTTATATTTTTTAAAGCTTCATTTGTCCGCCCAAAATACCTGAAACTTATATTATCTATTCTGAGGATCTCAGCCACTCTGGTGCCCACTCCTTCGGAAGACTGAGAACTATGACCACTCCCGGTATGATATTGATTAGTCCTTGAAGTATATTAAAGAGGAATATAAACCATAGAAACACCCCTAGGCTCATACCGAACCATGAAGCCACAGTCTCTAAAGGAATCCCTGGGGTATAAATGATGGGGATCAAAACATAGTCAGCTAGAGTCATACAGGCTGATCTTATTATTACACTAAATATGGCTAGCATGTAGATGCCTAATCTTTTGTTCTTAATTTTAGGCATTATATAGACGGCTGAGGATATAGGTAATGCCATACTTAATATTGCCAGAGTCTTAAAGATAGCTCCTATTGGATCCCGAGAAACATAGGCCAGTCCTAGGATAATGCTGGAGATAAAAGCATATACTGGTCCAAGCATAACACTGACAATCATAACAGGTAGTTCAGCTATATCAAATTTTAGGAAGGAGAGAGGAGGAAAAGGATACTGAAGAGGAAATAAGGCAAGCGCTATGGCTAAAGCTGTTAAAATAGCTGTTATGGATACTTCACGAGCTCCCATCTAAACACCTTAGATACGGCATAAAAATGGCTACACGTATTTTTACGTATGATTACGGAATAAAATGATTAGAAAATATAATTAAAAAGGTAGCGTATTTGCTAACGATAGAAGATAAAACACGCCTATTCAAAATGTTTTAACGGTTTACAGATTATTTCCTTTATGAATAAATCAAAGAAATTCGTTGAGTGCGCTGGTTTTACCACACAAGCTGTATCTGCTCCCCGACCAGTACCCGCGATGGCGATTACATCTTTACTAATCGGTATTAGGCCAGCATCGGCCGCCATTACAACTATCTCAACAACCACTTTTATGCCTTCTCCCAATAACCTAAGAGCTTGAGCAATAAACTCCACTGGACCCCACGTATTAAGCATTTTCCTAAGAGCTCTTTCTACACCGCTTAAAGCATGCGTGCACGTTAATATCTTTGCCCCCATTGAAGCGAGTTTCTCTCTTAATTCGGCAGGAAACTCTTGTTCTCCAGGATTTCTAAAACCAGTCATATGGGTAACTATAACTAAGTTGTATTCCCTTGGATTAAACACCTTAACAGCCCTTGAAGCAGTATAACCCGTTGTAGAAGCTACTACAACGTCTCTTATTCTCAGCTCATCGGCTCTTTTCTTAGCGGCCTTTAAGGTTTCGTCTGTATTATCTTTCCCAGGCTTTTCAAAATAAATGATCTCTTTCCTTAGCATGTGAATCACCAATAGAAACAGTTATGAAAAGTACGTACTATTACTCATTAACTATAGTTTATGCAATTTATTATGCTCGTCGTGATAATTCATGGCAAGGTTGCTTGAAAGATTGCTCAATTTAGCTATTCGGAAAATTATTGATAAGTATTCTGGACCTACTCTTAAGGTCGAGATGAGTGATTATTTCAGAATTCTTCTTTCAGAACACAGAGGTGATGAATTATATAAGGAACTCTCTAGAAGCTATGGTAATGAAAAACTCTCACATTCCTTTTCCGATTCTTTATACTTAGTAACAGATTCCCTTGAAATAATCAAACCCCACACAAGAAGTATTGACGAACTCATCGATTACACTTATGAAGATAATGTGAGATTGATCGGAGCTATTAGGGAATGGCCAACGATTCCTCCACACTTTATGGCTTCTGACTTCATTTTGGCATCAGAGATCAACCTCAGAGCTCTAATATCATTTTCCAGAATAGGTAATGAGGTACATGTATTAGCAATGAAGGGTGATTGGTCAAAATGCTTGCAAGTGCGCAGATACGTGGTTGAGAGAATCATAGAGGTAGCTGAGAGATTTGTCCCAAAGCTCTCTGAGGAAAAACTAACTTATGTATCAGAGATCGATGAAATACCGATAAAATATGGTACACTAAGAATATATCCCGAGGTTTTTGATAGTAAGAAGTGGAAAGAGGTATTGAATTTGATCACTATGGCTTATCTAGGCGCCACAGAATTCCCGCAATATATCCTATTCCGCTTGATATAGTTACTTGATCAAGTTGTTATCTTAAAAAAATAAAAATCCGTTAGAAAAGCTATGTGTTTAATGATTCTAAGGAGATCTCTACTCTCCCCACCCTAACATTTTTTATTACCATTAACTCAAAACCATCTACAATTTTTTGCAGAATGTCTGGTGATATATGATAAATGGCGCTGAATACTCCGATAACCAGGAATAATAGTGGTGTATAGCTGGCTAGAATCACAATTATTATGAACCAGAGAGCTAAATATAAATCCCCAAAAATGATGGCAGCTTCTACATAGATAGGAACCAGAGCCGTTAGTGAGCCTATGCCCACTATTATCATGTAAAAGCACCACAATAACTTACTAGGGAAATACATGGTGTTTTGAGCCCTTAATTCTCTTAAATTAGAATATTCTATAAGCCAATAAGGAAGAACTAAGATAATAACTAGCAGGGGAGCGTACTGCCTTATAAACTCATAAGCTACTAGATAAAATCTTAATGGGTCGCCGGATGAAACAATAGTGAATATTCTTACAATAAGCATCACTGGTCCGAACAAGATATAAGCATATTTAAAGATCGCTGGTTTGAAAAAACTTCTCCGTGTCTTCAAGATTACTAGTCTTGATACATGAAGTATTTTGGCTTCTAGAATTATTTCAAGGGCTAGAACGGGTGCTATAAAGTATCTCATGATGGGTATCGCTATGGTTCCAAGAAAAAGACCTAAGAGGAAGTACTTGGCTGAGTGCCAAGCCACTATACTGGAGACAATCATTATTGGATCTCCTACCCCAAAAATCCAGTGAATCACGAAGAATTCTAACGTATTCATACAAAAATATAGGGGGAGAGAAGTAAGGATGAGAGCCAATACTCTATAATATATCCGTATCTTGCCCATTTGCTCATACACCGAGTCTCTTTCTTATTTTCTCAAGAGCTGTCTTATAATTGGTAATTCCGAGTTTATCCAAAACTTCCTCACGTGGAATTCCATATTCGTCATAACCCATCTCTTGATAATATTTCTTCCTTAGCTCTACCACTTCGTTCCTATCTACTTTTTCACCCTTTGCTGGACCAGATGGCAATGGTTCATAGAATCTTGGAGGATTATCATCATGAATTCTTGGATCCCAGTAAACATCAGGACCTCCAAGTAGGATAAGTAGTCGCTGAAGATGAATTATTCTTAGCCCAATCTCGTTAATCCATTTTTCGCTTGTTATGTTCCAACCAGTTACTGTGTTGAGGAAATCCAACCTCTCTTCGAATCCGAGAACAAATGTTGTAAACGAACAAACTACCGCTGAATCATCAAATGCTGAGATAAGCTCTCCCCTAGCCGATCTAGCAGGTAACTCCTTAACAGCAGTTGACGTATGATCGCCCCCCTGCACCGATACCGCGTAGCTGATAGGCCCGGGGTAGTCTATTTTGCTCCTTATACCATGAGCACCCACAGCAATTCCCTTGACTTGTACAGCGTATTGAAGAACATCGGTATTCTTTATTTCACTTAATTTTATAGCTGCTCTATACGTGCCTTCGGCGAGAATAGCTCCTATACCTTTCCTCTCCACTATCAGTTTTATGAGAGAAGCAAAAGCATCCGCATCTCCCCATTTAAGTTCTATCCCATCCAGATCTTCTTTAGTCAGAATTCCCCTCTGATAAAGTTCTGCCGCAAAAGCTAGAACATTGCCAGTGTTTATAGCGTCTAAGCCGTATTCATCAACTAACCATGCGAGGTAAATTATTTTTTCCGCAGAGAATATTCCCAAATTAGTTCCCAAATAAGCTTGTAGTTCGTAATCAGGCATATCTGTGAGAGCTCCTTTATATTTTCCATATTTAATATATGAAAGCTTCATGCAAGTTACTGGGCACCCGTAATCACCCCAGAAATCCTTTACCCAATATTTGAATTCAAAATTAAGAACTCCTATCCTCTTATCATCATGATACTCCTCCTGCCAATTTCTGATAGGTTCTGCACTCTTCTCCGCACCAACAGTATACCCACCTGCACCCGTTCCCCAATATCTTAACGTACCTACCTTGAAAATACGCTCCCAAACAACTCTTAATAATTCTTTGAACCTCTCAAAATTTGCCACGGGAGGAAGCGGGCCAGTACCTTTCACAACAATTGCTTTTAAATTCTTAGCTCCCATAACAGCTCCATATCCTCCATAACCCGCAGCATGAGCCAGTTTTGACATAACAGCCGCTGTTCTGACCTTATTCTCTCCCGCTGGTCCAATATAAAGTATTGCTGGCTCTTTTGGAATTCCCCTAATTCCTTCTCTTCTCCTTAGTTCCGCATACACATTTCTCATTAATGCCTTAATCGTCTCGGTTCCCGTTAAGCCCCATAGTTTAGAAGCATCCCTTATCTCAATTGTATCGTCATATATAAATAGGTATACGGGTGTATTTGCCTTACCTCTCACGATTATTCCATCATACCCTGCAGCTTTTAACTCAATACCTACTTCAGAAGAAATGGTAGATCCAACAACTCCATTGCTTTGAGGGGACTTGCCTGTAATACATATTTTCATTCCAGGGTAATAACCAGTTAATGGTCCAGTTAATATGAGTAATAAGTTCTCTTCACCTAAAGGATCTATTTCATCCCACTTTGCTCCAAGTTCATTCCAAAGAATCCAAGTGCCTAACCCTCTACCCCCAAGAAATTTCTGATAGATGTCCTCTGGTAACTCTTTAATTCTTATCTTCTCATTTGATAAATCGATATCAATTAATCTTCCATGGAAACCATATGGCATATTTATAGCACCTCCTTATCACCGTATAAATTCTCCGCTAGCAACTTAGCTTTATATAAGGGATCAACAGCAAAAATTTTCCTGACTTTTCTTCGATCCATATGAATTAATCTTAAAGCCCCATAACCAGCTTCATTACAAACTTTCACGCACTCGGGATCACCACCGCACAAATCACATATCACGACATATTTTTTCCCCTTAGGTATTCTCGGAACATTGCCAGGACACGCTTTATAACATTCCCCACAACCAACGCACTTATCTTTATTTACAATAACAGCTCCTGTCCTCTCATCTATAGAAAGAGCCCCTTCAGGACAAGCTGATACACATGGATAATCGGGACACTGCACACAGCTATGCGGGATATTGATTCCTGGAAAGAATTCAAAAACCCTTATTCTAGAAGCTTCTGGCCATATGATACCTTCATGCTTAAGAGAACAAACAATTTCACATAATCTACAGCCGCTACATCTAAGCGGATCTACAAGGATCCATATATTCTCTGTACCACTCATAATTTCACCAATTAATTATGAATTTTGATACCGATAATACAGTCAAATACTTTAGAAAACACCTATTTAAGTCGGATATACATGTAATAAAAACATCATCAAAATAATTAGTTCCCAATTTTTAGGAATTTCAGAGCAAAATCAATATCTTAAATGAAACCGTAAACTTATGATAAGTTGAGAATATAAAGGGATGTATGCACATTCTTAGTATCAGCAAGAAATTAGGAAAGCTATGTTTTAGATGACAATTTAAATTACAGAGAAAATGGGGAATCTAAGCCGTATAGAGACGTTTTCTAGATCGTCCTAGCTGAGCCTTTGATTTTTCGTTCTCGTCTAAGCTTAACGGTTGCGCGCATTAATTCCACCATTCTGTTAGCGAGTTGATCTACGAGTTCTATTGCTCTTCTGTCATGTCTTATTTCACCCTTCTCAAAAGCGAAACCGGTCACTCCTCTGAATCCTAGAATCATTTCATGCTTTAACATGAAGGCGTGAATCGCCGAGATTGCGAGTTCTGAACCATATCCTCTGCCAACGACCATTGCGCCACCAACAATGTTTCTTAATAGTCCCCTTAAACACCAAGTTCGGTCGATGAAGAGTTTAACACAGGTAGATACATTATTAAAGTAAACTGGGGAAGCAACTATTAGCCCATCAGCTTCAATGAGACGGGGGATAAGAATATTTGTCATATCATCCTTAATAGTACAAAATCCCCTGCTCTCGAGACATAACCTACAAGATTTACAGGGGTTTATCCTCATCCGACATAAGTTAAATACCTCCACACGGACCCCCAATTCATCTAATCGCTTCGTGATCTCTTTGACTAAGAATTCGGTATTCCCTCCTTCACGGGGGCTGCCCCAAACACATACAACAAAGAATTTCATCTTCTTCCCCCAATGGTTATGCCATTAAAATCATATGAATTCGCTTTGTCAAAAATTTCTACTATCGCTTTGGCGTTATTTTTTACGGTGAGGGGCGGGCTGTAATAGAATATTACTGAGCCAGCGGGAGGAGCAACGAGGCCCGCTCCATGAGAAGATATATAGAATGGGAAACCTTAAAACTCTTAGCCATGATTCTCCACGCAATATATAGGCGAGCGTATCCAAAATACAGCAAGCATAGTCAAAGAAAAATTTTAATAATGGTTATGACTAATCTCCTTCTATCCGTCCTCAATTTTTCTGGTACTATCTCCTATGAATATTTTATTTATACTTTTGATCTTTATTCCTTATGAGTTTGTTTTGGTGAGATAAATGAGTGAGGAAGAACTATATGATGTTAGCGAATTCTGGAAGTTTAAAATGCGTGTTGGGCTTGTGAAAAGTGCTGAGAGAATTCCTAAATCACGAAAATTAATCAAATTGCTTGTTGATTTTGGAGACGAGGAACGAGTCATTGTAGCAGGTATTGGTGATCAATACACTCCAGAAGACCTTTTAGGCAAGAAAATGATCTTTGTTGTTAATCTTAAACCCAAGAAGTTAATGGGTATCGAGAGCCAAGGAATGCTCATTGTAGCTGAGGATGAGAAAACTGGTAAGGTATATCTCATTACATTAAGTGAGGAAGTACCGGTGGGCATCAAGGTCTGGTGAGTCGGAGGGGATGGATCATTGAATAGACCAGTCATCATTGTACACGGTGGTGCATGGGATATACCAGATGAGTTTGTTGATGCGCATATTAAGGGCTGTGAGAGAGCAGTATTGGCTGGATGGGATATCTTAAAGAATGGTGGGTCCGCTCTTGATGCTGTGGAAGAGGCTATCAAAGTTATGGAGGATGATCCTACTTTTGATGCTGGTATAGGATCTTTCTTGAATGAGGAAGGATTTGTTGAGCTTGATGCATTAATAATGGATGGGGCCTCCCTAAATGCTGGAGCTGTAGCGGGTGTTAGGAGGATAAAAAATCCAATATCCTTAGCCAGAAAAGTCCTTGAGTTGACAAGTCATATCCTCCTAATAGGAGAGGGTGCCGAGAAATTTGCCAAGAAGATAGGTTTTACACTTATTGATCCGAAAGACTTAATTATTGAGAGAGAGCTTAAAAGATGGCTCATGATCAAAGAGAAAAAGCTTAAACCCCAAGACTTTTTCTCGGGACGAGAAACTGTTGGTGCAGTAGCTCTAGATGTGAATGGAAATATAGCCGCAGGGGTTTCAACAGGAGGAATCCCTTTCAAAATGCCTGGTAGAGTGGGTGATACACCTATAATTGGTGCGGGAGCTTATGCTGATAATTCATATGGTGGAGTGGCAGCTACTGGTTATGGAGAAGCTATAATGAGGGTTCTTTTGTCAAAAACAGTTATTGACTACTTATCCAGAGGCTTTTCGGTATCTGAGGCCGCTAAGAAGGCTTTAGAATTAATGTATAGGAAGACTGGTGGGCGGGGAGGAATCATTGTTATTGATAAGAATGGAAATATAGGATATTATCACACAACTACTAGAATGGCCTTTGCTTATGTAATTAATGGTCGCTTAAGGAGCGGTATAAAAGTGACTTAAAGATCATTTCATCATTTTTTGTACAAGTGAGTCTATTCCTATACCTATTATCATGGCGAGTTCGATTAGCTTATAAGCCTCTAAAATATTCTTCGTTTTAAAAACAACTGTTAATCCATCCACTCGCTCGGCTCCAGGTATCATCTCCACGATATCAGCGGTATCAGTGGAGTGAAATCCTAACTCAAGAATTATATTATCCTCGATTCTCAGCGGCTTTATTTTCCTTTCACGAACTTTTTAATTGCCCTTATTGCTGCTTCTTTGAGCTCTCTCTTTATACTTTTCAGAGCTTTTGTTTTAGCTGACCATCTTGTAATGCCCTGCTTTGTTATTACCACCTCTATCCCTGGTATAGCGGTTTTTGCTTCCCTACAGATCGCAGCATCTCCTGAGAGCAGAGAAACAGGGATGTTATAAAATCCAGCTAGCAAAGCGTTTAGATAAAACTCGCTGGTCTCTTTCTGGTTAATTTTTATGTATCTGAAGATCCTACCAGCTATTGTATGATCCATTATAGCACCTCTTGTACCCTTCCTCGCATGATACCCAATGAAAAAGGCTGTTTCCAGTTAGTAAGTTCTAAATATAATTTCCCATTATTAGATACCCATAGACAGAATAGCTACGCCAAAGACGAAGACCCACGAAGACAACGGAAGAGCCCAAGAGCCGCATCCAAAACAGAGATGGAAAAAGCAATCAAAACTCTCAACAGAATTTAGACAAGAGTATTGAACGCCAATGACGGGGTATGTCCCAGAGGCAGCTAAGCCCGCGGGATGTGGCCCGTGGCGTGCGGGCTGAAGCCCCGATGAGCTGGGTGCCTAGGCGGAGTGTCTCCGCCAATGGGTGCCCGTGGGAGGGGATGACATGTGCGATGAGGAGTAGGTATTCCTCGCCAAATATAACTAAATTTGGGAATACCTACCCAAAGCGAAACGCTGTATCATACCCCTCCCATATCCCATGCATCATACAGATGGGCCGAGGAAAACCACTAACTACCTCCACATTCTCTGGAAGATCTTCTATCAGGATGTTTGTCATTCCCCCATGCGAATCCGCCACGGTTATTTTTGTTGCTCCCGCCTCCCTCGCACCCTCAATAACCGCTAATACTTCTTCAGTTAACCATTTTCTAAAACGTTCATATTCCTTAGAACCAGATAATACATGACTTAAACTAACTACTCCCCCAATACCCTCCATATCGACGGATATGTATACTTTCATATTAATCTTCCTCCGTCTCCTCGTAAATAAGACCAATTCTAGATAATTTTTCCTCGTAATATTCAATGAGTTTTCCCAACAATTCTACTTTGGTATAAATATTCGTTACCCTGTTCACTATAATATCCTCAGCTAAATCTAGCCAGTTTTGGTTAAGCGCGAGATAAATCAATTCTTCATATACTCTATTCCTTACATCTTCGTCTTCCTCCTCCTCAGCTCTTTCTAGTACCCTAAAGAATAAATCTCTTTTTGTTTTTTCATCACAAAGAACCATAATGTATTCGAGAGCATCCAATAAGATCTCAATATCACTTATTTCTTGGCTCTCAAGCTTATCAATAGTATTAAGGATCATTGAGACCACTTCCTGAGCCTTATCTATGGCGCGCATATCAATGAGCTCCCCAATAATGTGAAGAAGACCAATTAGCACAACTTCGGGATCCTCTTCGCTTTGAAGGCTTTTTATTCCCTCATCGAGAACATCGAATGCTAAATCAATATAGCCCATTCTCCGTAAAGCATTAGCTACATATACGATCTCTAATATTCTCTCATGCGATTCTTGAATATTGAGAGCCACCCTTAACGCATCGACAAGAGCTTCTCTGGCTTCCTCTCGCAAGCCAATTTTATCTAAATAGCTAGCAAGCTTTCTCAATAATCGAGCCCTTTCAGAGGGGTCTTCCACACCATGACTACTTCTAATGCACTCCCTAATGATCTCCACAATTTTATCAATAATATTAATTGACAATTCTTCTCCCCCATTAGAGAGTCTATATACCCTCAAAATACTGCATCATAACGAATAAATCTCTTTATCCATACAGAATATGAGAATTCTTAAAGCATTCATAAGAAAAAAATTATCCAAAGAACTGCGGAATAGATAGAAACGGATTAATCATACTATTATAAAAATTGATGAATAATATAAGAAAAATAAAAAAATGGATAATGAAAGGAAGGAATAACGACTTACTTCCGCCTTGCAATACCTAGATATTCCGCAAGTACCTCTCTTACAGCCTCCTCTCTTGTTGGTGCTGGGTACTCGTACTTGCCTTTCTTGATTGCCTTCATTAGCCGGATTACCTCCCTGACTTCG
>Ga0190314_1000440_pt1 | contig 14511 bp, 17 predicted proteins | sample 4870071112_MG_FD_165055 | JGI IMG/M metagenome (GOLD analysis project Ga0190314, IMG submission 165055) | Hydrothermal vent sediment bacterial communities from Southern Trench, Guaymas Basin, Mexico - 4870-07-11-12_MG | ecosystem: Environmental > Aquatic > Marine > Hydrothermal vents > Sediment ...
GATGTTCGGATTTCTAGGAATGCAGCTTTACTCATGGACTACTAGCAGCAATGCCTCACTCACCGGTCTGGTAGCATCAGGGATAAGTGGCGGAATAATGGGCTGGATCGTAGACAGTTATACCCGTGGCTCAGTAGTGATATCAGCGTGTGCGAGCGGTGCATACGGAGTAAACGGGTATTTCTTAATATTCAGTATGATACTACTTGGACTGGTGTTTCTCAGTAATGCGTTCAGTGACTTAACAAAAAACCGGCCGATTTCATTAGTACACTAAGGAGGGAAAAATGCCCTCTAAATATAACCCACTAAAAGACGATGAAATCATTGAATTCGCATATAAGGGACACCGCAGAACAATAATAAGAAGAGCACCATTTAGAGGATTTCATCTATTTAAATTTCTAAGAACCAGAGACGAATACCGAGCACCCTCTTACTATGTTAACTACAGAATAACACCGATACGAGTACGCAGAAGATACACCAAATCACCAAAACCTTACAACTCTTCTTTTTCTATTATGAAAAACAGGAGTACTAGAGAACGCCCAAAAAGAACTAAAAGATTTTGGAGGTGGTAAATTTGGGATGGAGTGCACTGTTTGGAGCTGCCTCCTGGAACGATGATGCATATCAGAAAAGAAAGGCCGAAGAATACGCCGCTAATCAGTACGCCGAGGCACAGAAAGTAGCCGCAGGTTATGACTATATGGCAACAAAAGAAGCCGCAAGATATGGATACTTAGGAACCAAAGAAGCAGCAAGATATGGCTATATGGGAGCAAAGGAATACGCAGGAGCACAGAGATATTCAGCTCAGCAGTATGCACAGGCACAGATGTACGAAGCACAGCAATACGCAGGGGCCCAGATGTACACGGCAAAACAATATGCAGGAGCACAGAGATACGCTGCAAAAATGGGATTCTACGGCCAAGCAGTTAATGCAGGGGCAAGAGTGGCCTCCGCAGGAATCCAGGCAGGAGCCTCCGTAGTGAATAGCGGATTATACCAAGGAGGAAGTATAATCAACAAAACCCTAGGGATATTTTCATATCCATGGCACAGAGGAACCGATTACGCATATAACAGAAGCAGAAACAACAAGGAACTAATTAAAAACAGCCTAGCCTCAGGTCTGGCATTCATAATAATCCTCGGAGCGTTCTTTATCGGAATGGAATTATTCGGCATACATCTATTATCTGATATTCTCGGAGTACTAGCAAACTTTGCGGGACAACTTATTTCATCGATAGGTTCAGCAATATGGAGTGGAATAAAATCCGCCGCCTCATCACTAGGAACCACAGCCTCCAACTTAGCAGGATCCATAGCCTCAGCGGCGGGAGCTGCCGCCGGGGCATTATCAGACACAGTAAACAACATCTGGGAAGGACTACAGAATATAATACACCGAACAGATGACTTCAGTATAACCTAAGGAGGGATAACAGTGATATCCAACATAATAATAGCAATTGCTCTTTTATATTTTTCGTGGATACTCAGCCAATCAGGAACGGCATACGGATATATAGGCTCCTTCGTAATAGCAATCTTCGCAGGTAGTATCATCAGAAGAGCACTATTCAAAAAACGCAGAAAACATAAAAAGAAATACGACAGAAACAGGAGGTACAGGCGATGAGAACCTTAACTCTTTTTACAATTTTTTTAGTATTTGCTATAACGCTAGTACCAGCAAAAGCAGAACCTACACAGATGATAAAGATAATCTCACACTCAAAAAATACTAATAGAATTCATCCAGCCGCAGTAGAAAATACCACTTCATACATATATGCAAAGATAACAGTAGAAATTTTAACAAATAGAGAAAACTCAACAATAGCAATATACGAAAACAACAAACTATTAGACGCCTTCACTTTTAATAACTACACAATAAGAAACTATACTCTTAACGAGACCACGACCGAGATCCTAATAATACTCAATAATCAGACATATAGATATCCCGTAATAATCATGAACGATAATGTAAACCTAGAAAGCTACATATCAACACTAAAAAAGAACTTAAAATATACTGAGCAAGACCTTATAGAAGCAATAACCAGAACTAAAATAGAAATGCTTATCAAAACTTCTACTGGCTTTCTTATCGGATTTATAATAATAGCAATATTCGTTATAAAAAGACTAAGAACCGAAATCCAGCCCGTTATATAAGGAGGTATGATATAAAATGCCAAAAGACGAGAAAATAGAAATATATGAGAAGAGGCCAATATACGAAGATGTACCATTAAGAGTTATGATTTATCAGGATATCAAACGCTACATTAAACCTATTCTCATTATAGTAGTCATATGCATAGCAATCTACTTACTATGGGACTGGGCAGAATGGTATATTTTCGTCGCGATAGGATTAGGAGCAGTATCCGCCAGGTTAATCGTTCCGGTAATAGGCAAGAAACTAATGAGCTACGCCGCAGTAATAGACTTTGAACTCAACGAGACAGGCAACCTAGACCGCCTGAGAATAGACCTAATTCCTATGCCCAGATTTATGAAATCTTTATTCATAGACGCGGCAGGGTACCCTGCAGCACTAAATGCACCACTAGCCACCAGACAGGGACCGGCATACATAGTAGAGAGATCTATCTATCAGGGAGAACCACTCGGACCACACGGAGAGCCTGCACTTATTGACATCCACGAAGTAAACCCTATTCATAGAAACACAGAATTTTTAAAGAGATACAAAACCGCTTTTCTACAATTAAGAAAAGACGCCCTGCAGTGGCTACACGAACTTAATACTCTTAGACTCACACAAAAGGTAGAAATAGCCAAAGGCTACACTTACAGAACGAAAGTATTCGCCGAACTAGCAGATAAAGAACTATATCAAATTGAAGAGGATCCAATAATGTGGAGAAAGCTCCAGGAAGAAATAGAAAAACTGAAAGAAGAACTAAAGAACCAGAAACCAGGAGGCGAGGAAGATGGAACCCCTTGAGCAGATTATGGATCCAATCGGGGGCACTTTCCTAATAACAGGCACTACACAATGCGGTAAAACAGTGACCGCCTTTAAACTAATAGAACTATTAAAACAAAGATACCCAGATAGAGAAGTATATTATTACTATCCCTTACCTGAGCAATTCCCACTGTTATACAAGAACGGATTACCTAAATGGATCAACGCAACCCACGAAATGTACGCCTATAATATACCCAACGAATCCATTATTATGTATGATGAAGCAGCCGTTTACTTCAACGCCAAAAACTTCAAAAAAGGTCAAGAAGCAGAGAAACTAGGATTAATGCTAGCACAAATGAAACAAAGAAGACAACATGCTTTCGTTATTATTCAGAATTTCGGAGAGCTGGAAAAAGCATTTTTCAAATATGCAGATGTACTTATTTATAAGTATCTCAGCCCCTCAGCAAGATACACAGACCGCGAAGATATTTACAATATTACACAACTAGCACAATGGAGAATAGAAAGAGCTATGTTCCAAGGATTACCCAAACATAAAATAACCGCTATGTACGGAGAAGACGCAAGAATTCACATCTATATTTTTGAGCCACCTTCATTTTTTACTCCTAAACTAAGCAGATTATGGCAATATGCAAAATATAAGGAGGTGATGAAATGAGAAAAAGCAATTTGCTATATATCCTCAACAAAATAGAACTCATTTGCTATATAGCATTTATCATAACAACATTAATCTGGATTTACATAAAAGGAGGGTTCTAAAGTGAAAAGCATAACTGAAGCCGAGGGAATCTTAGCGTACTTATTAGGGGAGCAATTCCCAGAGGCACGATTACACGCATTAAGAAAAAACCAAAGAACAATAGAAAAACTAATGTTAATCTTACCAGATAATAAATTCACAAGAAACCTATTCACAGCTTTACACAGAGAAGGCATAAAGCAAAGAATAGAAGAAATGACAGATGAAAATAAAATAGCAATAGCATCCGCAAACCCAAGACCTATCAAGGAGGTTAAATAAGATGTCTTTCCAGAAAGAACTAGAAAATTTTGAGAAATGGATGTATGGTTATAAAGGGTGGAGCTTCTCAACCATTCAGAAAACCATACAGAAAGTAAAATACCTAAAACGCCTAGGACTAGACATAACAAAATTCAGAAATATGAACTTAGAAGAAATCCAGAAAACCCTAATAAACTTCTTTGCAGAGCAGAGAAAAAGAGGCAAAACCCGAAAAACACTAAACGGATACATCAAAATCATAAATAGATACCTACAATTTCTAGGCCTAGATTACAAAGTAAAATATTTCCCAGATTACTCAGAGGAAAGTATATCAGTACCCTCCGATGAAGAAGTAAGAAGAATCCTAAAAGTTAGATGGATCCATCCCGATGTAGATCTCAGAAATAGAGCAATGATCCATTTAGTTTTTGCAACCGGTATAAGATTAAGCGAACTAGTTAACCTTAACTGGAACGACTTAGACCTTATAAACAAAACTATAAAAATCCGCTCCGGCAAATTTGAGAAAACAAGAGAAATCCCAGTACCTCCCAGAGTAATCAAACTATTACTAGAATACAAAAAAGTTAGACTACGAACAGATCCAAACGCAATGTTCACTAGCCACAAAGGAAGAATAACCGAATCCTATGTTAGAAAAATCTTCAAAGAAGCTGGAGAAAAAGCAGGAGTACCTGGATTCCACATACACGCCGCTAGACATTGGAGAGCCATAAAGTGGATCGACCAAGGCATAGATCTAGACGCAGTTAGAGTATTACTAGGCCATAAACATCTAAAATCTACACAAATATACATCAGAAAACGCCCAATTAATAAGATTTTTAATCAAGTCATCCAAAAAGATAAATTCTTCTGGACCCAAAAAGAAATTAAGGAGGTTGATAAAAATGAAAAATAAAGAAAATAAACAAACTCTCAAAGGAGATAGTACCGGACCCAGGAGGACCCAGCACATGAAAAAGCGGGCCGGGAGGGATTCGAACCCCCGACCGGCGGGTTAAGAGCCCGCTGCTCTACCTAGCTGAGCTACCGGCCCCAGTAAGGCGGATACCGAACTTGTTTATAAATTTGTTGTTATAACTTATGAGAAGCGATGAACAACGACACGAACGATCGTAGATTACCATACCAGATATGATAATTACATATGTTTTTGCGCTCCCAGTTTTGAGGAAAAGATGTGCTGAACAAAAGCGACAGGAGAACACTTTGTAGAAAAATTTATACCTAACGCATCATTAGCGCTGAAAGGTGATAGAATGAAGGTAGAGGATGTACTCAGCAAATTTGGGATTGAAGAAGTAAATTCAGGAACATTCTGCGGTGAGTGGCTGCCGAAGGAGGGCAGAAAACTTGTGACTTCTTATTCACCCATTGATGGAAGTGAGATAGCAAAAGTTGCTATGGCTACCAGAGAGGATTACGATGCCGCTGTTAACGCCGCGGTTAAGGCGTTTGAAGAGTGGAGGATGGTTCCTCCACCTAAAAGGGGCGAGGTTATAAGGGCGATTGGTGACGAACTAAGGAAAGAAAAGGAAGACCTTGCAAAACTTCTTGCAGTTGAAGTTGGAAAAACCATGACCGAAGCGAGGGGCGAAATACAGGAAATGATTGATATCGCCGATTTTGCGGTGGGACTCTCAAGACAACTTTACGGTTTAACGATCGCGAGCGAGAGACCTCACCATAGATTGTACGAGCAATGGCATCCATTAGGGGCTATTGGCGTGATAACCGCATTTAACTTCCCCTCGGCGGTGTGGTCTTGGAACGCGATGATCGCCGCTGTATGCGGGGATTCTGTTGTCTGGAAACCTTCCACGCTCGCACCACTAACAGCGATAGCAGTTACAAAGGTAGTGAGTAGAGTTGTGAAGGATATGGGGGCGCCGCCAGCGTTGTTTACTCTTGTGGTTGGTAGTGGTGGAGAAGTCGGAGAATGGATGTCCAACGATAAAAGGTTGCCGCTAATATCCTTCACGGGTTCCGTGGCCACGGGCAGAAAGGTCGCGGAAAATGTTGCTCGTAGACTGGGCAGAACAATACTTGAACTCGGTGGAAATAACGCGGCGATAGTCACGAGCAAGGCGGATATGAACATAGCGCTGAAGGGCGTTGCCTTTGGTGCATTAGCCACAACAGGGCAGAGGTGCACCACAACCAGACGCCTAATCCTCCACGAGGATATCTACGACGAATTCCTGAAGAAACTCGTTGAAGTTTACAAGAACATAAAGATAGGTAACCCTCTGGAGGAAGGAGTATTAATGGGGCCTCTGATTGATAAAAGTGCCGTGGAATCATACCTCAAAGCGATAGAAAGGGCCAAGGAAGAGGGCGGCAAGGTTATCTATGGCGCAGAAGTTTTGAAGATAGAGGGACTTGAGGGCGGTCATTATGTAAAGCCAACGATAATTGAAGCGCATCCGAATATGGAAATAGTTAAGGAGGAGACCTTTGCGCCTATACTCTATGTGTTCAAGTTCCGCACCATGGAGGAAGCCATTAAGATTCACAACTCCGTACCGCAGGGACTTTCCTCCGCAATATTCACTACGGATCTGAGAGAGGCGGAGTATTTCCTATCTGCGATGGGCTCTGATTGCGGTATAGCCAATGTGAATACCAGTACTGCCGGCGCCGAAATAGGCGGGGCATTCGGAGGTGAAAAGGATACCGGCGGTGGCAGAGAGAGCGGAAGCGATGCCTGGAAGGGCTATATGAGGAGGCAAACTGTTACCATAAACTGGGGTAAGGATTTGCCCCTTGCTCAAGGTGTTAAGTTTGGGGGTGATTAAAAATGGAGGGTATTTTCAAGGTTCCGAAACCAAAAAATGAGCCGATAATTGATTATGCACCTGGAACTCCTGAGAGAGAGAAACTACTTGAGGAACTCAGAAAAATCAAAGAAGGACATCTGGAAATTCCCCTCATCATCGGCGGGAAAGAAGTAAAGACTGGAGATACCGCGGAGTGCAGATTACCCCATGAGCACAGCAGAGTCATAGGAGTTTATCATAAAGCTGGCGAGGATGAAGTTAAAGAAGCGATAGAAGCTGCAATGGAAGCCAGAGAGAAATGGGCAGAGATGCCATGGTATCATCGTATAGCCATATTTCTAAAAGCCGCTGAGTTGCTTTCCAAGAAATACAGAATTTACATGGACGCTGTTGTAATGCATGTGCATTCTAAGAATCCTTTCCAAGCGGAGATAGATGTGGCGGAACTCATAGATTTCTGGAGGTTCAACGCCTACTACGCTTGGAAGATTTACACGGAGCAGCCGGAATACTCGCCAACAGGTACTTGGAACCGCATGGATTACAGACCTCTGGAAGGGTTCATATTCGCTGTGCCGCCGTTCAACTTCATATCCATAGGAGGGAACCTTCCGACCGCTCCTGCCATGATGGGCAACGTTGTGGTCTGGAAACCCTCCAGAACCGTGGTGTATTCAAACTACATTGTGATGAAAATACTAATGGAGGCTGGTCTTCCACCGGGCGTGATAAACTTCATAGCAGGAAACTCTAAACTAATCGGGGACATAGTTTTCAAGCACCCGGACTTCGCGGGCGTGCACTTCACAGGCTCTACTGCGGTTTTCAGGAAGATGTGGAAATCCATAGGCGAGAACATAGATAAATACAAGGCATATCCGAGGATTGTGGGAGAAACGGGGGGCAAGGATTTCGTGTTCGTGCATTCATCAGCCTCCGTACCTGAAGTAGTAACTGCAATAATAAGGGGTGCCTTTGAGTATCAGGGTCAGAAATGCTCGGCTGTTTCAAGAGCGTATATACCTGAATCGCTCTGGGAACCCATATGGAACTTAATGGTTAAAGAACTCAAAACTATAAAGGTTGGGCCGGTGGATGACCTTAGCAATTTTGTGAATGCGGTTATAGACGAAAATGCGTTCAAGAAGATAGTGAGGTACATAGAGGATGCAAAGAAAGCCCAAGAAGCCGAAGTTATCTACGGTGGAAATTACGATGATAGCAAAGGATACTTCATAGAACCCACCGTTATCAGAGCTTACAATCCGAAGTATGTAACCATGGTTGAAGAAATCTTCGGTCCCGTGCTTACCGTCTATATATACGAGGACGAGAAATACGAGGAAACCCTTAAACTGTGCGATGAAACCTCACCGTACGGATTAACAGGAGCTGTATTTGCAAGAGATCGCGAAGCTATTGATAAAGCGGAAAGAATACTGAAGCACGCGGCCGGTAACTTCTACATAAACGATAAGCCAACGGGAGCAATAGTTGGTCAGCAACCATTCGGCGGTAGCAGAGCATCAGGTACCAACGACAAGGCAGGTAGTTGGCTCAACCTCATAAGATGGGTTACACCCCGTACAATTAAGGAGAACTTCCTGCCACCCGAGGACTATCGCTATCCGTTCCTCGGGGAGTGATTTTTCTTTAATCTTTCCTTGGAATTTTTTTACCTTTAAGTTCCTTTGCGACTAATTTAAGTTCTGTCCTTCCCAAAATTTTTATTGGAAGTTTTTCTCTACCATATCTATGGAGGATCTTAAGAAAGAGTTCGTAAAACTCATATCAGACAACAAAAGCGGTTCAACAGAACTGTTCCTAAGGGCTTGCGAGTTTTCCATTAAATGTATCAGCAGTGGAAGAAAAGACCTCGCTATAAAATTGAGCGAAAAACTCGGGGAAAATATGGTTATATTCAGAAATCTGCGGAAGGCTATACAATCAAAATCACCCGAGGAAGAGATAAGAAAACTTTCCGAAATCGCCAGAAATTCATCTTCGTTGATTTTCAGAGAATTTGAAAAGTTGAGGAACAAGATGGGCTGGAAATCAGCGGTAACCATAAGCAGAAGTTCCTTCGTGATTTCTTCGCTGAAAAATATGGAGAAAGTTTTCGTTCTGGAATCAAGACCTGCCTTTGAGGGGAGAGAAACGGCAAAATCTCTATCGGCGATGGGTATAGAGGTTGTATTCGGCGTGGATTCCATAATGGCTGATTTTGTAAGGTGCGCGGATGTGGTAGTTATTGGTTGTGACGCATATACCGAAGATTCTTTCATAAATAAAATTGGAACTCTTCCACTTCTCTTAACTGCGAGATATTTCAGAAAGCCCTCAGTTCTTCTCACATCTCAACTTAAATTTTTGACTTCCCTCCCGGATATTGAAGAAAAGCCTCCAGAGGAGGTTTGGCGCGAGGCAAAAGAGGGAATAAGGATAGTTAACAGGTACTTTGAGATTGTTCCGATGAAGTTGGTGGATTATTTGATTGTTGTTTGATATTTATTCAAAATTTTCAGAACTTTATCTCGCAATTTTGATGGTAAATACTCATCTTCCAGATAACTCTCTATATCCCTAATTCTGCTTTTAATCCATTTGAAATCACCTCGGTTAAACGCAACTTCCAACTCTTCTTCCAGCGCATCTAAATGCGCAGCATACACAATATCTGTAATTACGAGTTTCCATGTTTCTTGTATAAGCGGGGATAATATTTAATAAAACAGATCCCATACCCTTTTCTATGAATTTGAAAGAGATAGGGAAAAATCTTGATTTACCTTGGAGTTATGAGACGCTGGGCAGTGATGAGGGTCTTGAGATAAAACTTGTGAGGTATTACGGAGAATATCCGAGACATAGCCATGATGGAGATCAGTTCATGCTGGTTATAGAAGGTGAGGTGGAGATTGAAGTTGAAGGGGAAATTCATAAACTTTCCGAGATGGATTTTTTCCACATTCCGGCACACAAAATGCACAGACCCATAGCAAAGAAGGGTTCTATTGTTCTTGTGATATGGAGGAAGGGAATAAGGACAACAACGGAGTGAATTTTCATGATTCCAGATAAGTTCATAAATTATGTGTTTAGGGAGCGCGTGAAGTTTCTAAAGAGCATGAAAGAAGAATTTAACAAATCCGATTTTCTAATAAATTTCACCAGAACATCCCCTGTGGTAGTTACATATGGTCCAGCCGGTTTAAGCGGTTCGGTTAAGATGCTCGGTGTTGTGCCAAAGGAGGAGTATATAAACGAAATTCTGGAAGAGATGGAAAATATTTCCAGAAATTCCCGTGAGGTATTGTCGTTCCTATTGAAAAAGGTCTATGTGGAGGAGAGAATAGATTTTTCAAAGTTGGGCGGTCTTGAAATGGGTTTTGGGCATTCTTGGACTAACATAAAATCCACGGGAGAAGCGACACTGGTTTTCTTTACTCCTCCAACCGAATCTTACGAAGTTAGATGTAATGTGGAAATTTTGGAAGAAGGTCCATATTATGAATACCTGAACAGGATGCACAGAATATACCATTCTCCGGGAGATGACAGAAAATATCCCGCATATATATTTAAGATAAGGGAAATTTACGACAATTCCGCTACCAGAGAGGGGTTCGGAAGGTTGATTTACCCGTAGATATCTAAAATCCTCTTTTTGAACTCTGCGAACTCTCCATTTTTTATTGCTTCCCTCATTTTTTCAAAAAACTCATTTATGAAGTGGAGATTATGTATAGTTAGGAGACGCTTAACTCCCATATCATCATCCTTGAAAAGATGGTGTAAATATGATCTGCTGAAATTTCTGCAAGTATAGCAGCAGCAATCCTCATCAATAGGCTTAGTATCGGAGCGAAATTCGCTCCTCTTTATATTCATTTTCCCATGCCATGTAAGTAGAGTACCGTGTCTGGCGTTTCTTGTAGGATACGCGGAGTCAAATAAATCCACGCCCAGTTCCACGGCCCTAACTATATCCGCAGGGGAACCAACCCCCATGAGGTATCTAACTTTTTCTTCTGGCAGGAATTTAATTACATTTCTGAGTATGCGAAAAGTTATTTCCTTAGGCTCACCAATACACAAACCTCCGATAGCATAGCCTTCAAAGTCAATTTCAGCCATCTCTTTCGCGCAAATCTCTCTATATTTTTCATCAAAACCGCCCTGCACTATCCCGAATGCCGCTCTTTCATAGGATTCTCTAAACATTCTAGCCCATCTAACGGTATATTTGTAAGAAAGATTATCTAAACCGTTTGAGGGATATGGAGCGCAGAAATCAAGAGCCATGGCTACATCCACGCCCATCCTTCTCTGTATATCTGCGCACAGTTCCGCATTGAAAAGCACCTTTTCTCCCGAAGATGGATGAACGAATATTATGCCTTCCTCAACGACCTTGCAAGAAAAATCCTTTCTTATTATCTGAAAACCGCCGCTATCGGTGAATGTTGTGAGAGGTATGCCTGTGAATCTGTGTATTCCCCCTATATTTTCTATAAAATCTGCGCCAGGTCTAAGGTAAAGATGGAAAGCATTGGCGATAATCGCCTGTGTCTTAACTTTAAGAACATCCTCCGGCGTTAGAGTTTTCACATACCCTTTGGTGGCGACGGGCATAAAAGCGGGAGTTTCCACACTACCGTGGGATGTGGATATATTCCCTAACCTACTCCCGCCCCCCTCTTGAAACACAAGACGGAAGCGATAGCTCATTTTTCGGTTATCACCGCGAGTATTCTATTTTCCTCAATTGGGGATATCTCTATGAGTAGGGAATCAGTTTCTATGGTTATTCTTGTTGGAATTTCGTTTTTCATATGCGTTGTGGATGTGTATGCCGCCCCGTAAACCGTAGCTATCATTATGGATAAGGTTTCGGTATGCAGGTTGGGCGGGAGTTTTACGGTAACGGGATAACCATCTTTTCTTATTACAAGGGCGCCAAGCGCATTCTTCTCTTTTATTATTTCATCAAGATTCATAATTCCTCACCCTTCATATGACATTGATCTCAAACACGCAATCGTCCCCGCCCGAAACGGCACGGCACTGAACTTCGTTTACAAAAACCAAACCTTCATAATACTTTTCATAAACTTTTTTCAGTATTCCTCGGAGTATGTGACACACAGGCTCACTACTGCCACTTAATCCTTCAGTTTCGGCGGTATTTTTTAGAACGGCTTTATTCTCTTTAAGTTCAGCGCTTTCGGCCCAGCCTTTTTCCACGATTATCTCGGCGATTTTGTTGAAAAATGAATCGTCTTTGGGTACACCTTTGCAAATTTCTTCTCCGATAACCTCTCCTTCCTTCTCCAACAAACCCTGTGAGGCAAAGGACATAATTCCCGCGAGCATCTCTTTTATTTTGATTATTTCTGTCGGAGTGTATTTTACAACTCTCATTGAAACCCCTTATATCATCTTTTGATATAAACTTACTCATGCATTGCATAGCGCATCTTTCAAACAGAAAGATTTATTTTCTGGACATTCATTTTGGAGATATGGAGTATGAGAAGTGTTTGATCTCCCGCCTTCCAGAGGATGTGCAGCGGGAAGTGTTTCTGGGAAATTTTTCCGTGGCGGAAAAGTTGATTGATAAATATTTGGAAATGAATATTCCCGAACTGCTGAGGAACAGATTGCTCTATGAGAAAGAAAGAATGAAAAGGCTGAGGAAGGATTTTCCGTACACGCGTAAGGATGCCCTTGCACTTCTTCGTGAAAATATTGCAGGTTTTAGAGATGAAGAGTTGGATGCGCTTATAGAGCACGGATTTGTTGATAGGATGTATATGGATGGAGAGGAGAGATTTTATTCACGATTCATACACAATTTGTTTTTCTTGAACCCGGAAATGGAAAGGAGAAGAATCAGAAGAGATGAAGAAAGAGAAAATATAAGAAAGATTGTTAACTCCGCAATTGACAGAATTCTAAAGGAGAGGAAGGGAAGGAAATACAAAGTTAGGGCAGGTATAAAGTTGAAAATAAAGGCATATGATGACAGACCTTTTCGGGTGTGGCTTCCATTCCCAAAGGAGATTTATCCTCTCAGTAATGTTAGATTGGTAAATGCATTTCCCCAAAATTTTAAAATTAGCGATGATTCAACTGATCAAAGAACGATATTTTTTGAATCGGAAAGCAGGGAATATATGGTTGAGTTTGAGTACATCGTGGCGGAGAGATACACAGAGGTTGATATTGGCAAGATTGATGAGGATATTTCTGGGATGGATAAATACTTGAGTGAAAAAACCCCGCACATACTCTTTACCCCCTATCTTCGGAGGTTGGCGGAGAATATTGCTGGAGAAGAAAGAAATCCTTATCTGAGAGCCAAAAGAATATACGACTGGATAACGAGAAACATAAGGTATTCTTATGTTAGAGAATATTCAACTTATGAGAACATACCTGAATTCGTAGCGACATCGCTTAGAGGAGATTGCGGAATGCAAGCTCTACTTTTCATAACGCTCTGCAGAATTTTGGGAATTCCAGCCAGATGGCAGAGCGGATGGTTCGTATCACCCATTAAAGCGAGTCCTCATGACTGGGCGGAGTTTTATATTCCACCCTACGGTTGGTTACCGGCCGATTTGTCTTTCGGAGGTGCTAGGAGAAATACTGAAAAGTATCGTGCCTTTTACTTTGGAAATCTGGATGCTTACAGGATGATCGCGAATACGGATATACAGGGAAATTTTATTCCAACCAAAAAATATTTACGCTCCGACCCTGTGGATAATCAAAGGGGTGAGGCAGAAACGGAAGATAGAAATATATATTACGATGAAATGGAATATGAAATGTTCGTTAAGAAATTTGAAGAATTGTAAAATAAATATTGGGAAGGATACGCCATGATGATCAACGCCTAAGATAGTTTTATATACTTCCTTTGCCATGATATTTATATGCGGAAAACCCGAAGCATAGCGGTGGCAGTTTCATTAGTATTGGCATCTTTTATCATTCCTATTAGCGCATCACTTCAATCTGGAATAATTAAGGATTTTCCTATTATGCGGGGGAGTGGTATAGTTAGTGACACAATAATTGCCACTACTCAGCAGGATTTTCTGAACGGAACTATGGATCATTTGGATTATTCATCCTCTCCGGGAGACCTTTTGCTGGATAAGTATACCAGAACATACTATGTTGGTGCGTTGGAATCTGCGGATCCAGATTATTATTGGGAGGCAGGATACACAGATATATTTGCAGATAGCAGGTTTGTGTTGCCCGTTGGAGGAACAATAACTCAAATAACAATAAATGTCGGCGATAGTTCTGGAGCGTTTAGAGTTAAGGTTCTTAGACAAACTGGTGCGAACACCTTTTATGCAGTTGCAACATCGCAGGATATAGACCCCCCTTCCAATCAGCAGAGTAGCTATTCCGTTAATTTGGCCTGTCAAGCAGGAGATTACTTAGGAGTATATTTTATTGGGGTTCTAGATGCTGTTTCTCTGAATGGGAATAACGGTTATTGGGATTACAGAGGAGAGATAACAAATACTCCTGTTACATGCACTTGGATGAGCGATAAAGCGATAGTAACTATGCAAGCAACATTGGTTAATCAGAGTTATTACTCTGAAGGTAACTGGACATCCCCGATATACGAACTAAAGAGCACGCCTTTAAGCGGCACGGTGAGTTGGAGTGCC
>Ga0190314_1000441_pt1 | contig 14496 bp, 25 predicted proteins | sample 4870071112_MG_FD_165055 | JGI IMG/M metagenome (GOLD analysis project Ga0190314, IMG submission 165055) | Hydrothermal vent sediment bacterial communities from Southern Trench, Guaymas Basin, Mexico - 4870-07-11-12_MG | ecosystem: Environmental > Aquatic > Marine > Hydrothermal vents > Sediment ...
CTTTCGCTTTCTTCCTCTTCCCTGCATTTCTTGCACTCATCGCACCTCAATTTGATTCCTTGCCATGCGTAAACTCTTTTGCCAGCTATTTTGACTCTGGTTGTCCGCACAGGAACCAATCTTTGAAGTTCCGTTGAAAACTTGTTCTTTGGTAATGGATTAAGATCTTGCAAATCACAGAATTTCACATATGCGTTAAATACATCATCCTTTGAGACTACTGAATCATTATCTCTTTCAAGACAGTTTTTGACGAAAGCATACACACTATTGCTTCTCATTTTCCATTCTTCCATGATTTCCTCGACTTTATTTGTTATAGTTAATCCTTTTACCTCTATTCTTTCCATAGCCTTTAGAACTTCATTCAAAAATCCGCTAAGCTCTTCCTCTGTCGTAAGCTGTTTTATGAAATCTGGATCTTCCTTGAAAGTGTTTGGAAACTCAACTATTACCCATCTTCTCCAAAATGCATAAGTGTCATCTGATACCTCTGGCAACTCATTAGCTGAGAAGACTAAGACAGCTTTGTTCTCGAACTCAAACGGATCTTTGTATTTTTTCTCAATAGTTATTCTATCGCCACCAGTTAGCATTTTGAATTTGCCTGTATATTTGATTGGTCGTTTTGGAATATCTGCATAGATATTAGCTAATTTACCAACTAATTGAGCAGCTTTAAAGCGATCTTCACAGAGTTCTTGCAAAGAGACATTAGATACATTATCCTTCCCAAGAAATTCCATGATTAGCTGGAGATAAGTAGATTTGCCATTTGACCCGCTACCATATAGCATGTAAGCTTTCTGATACCAGCTATTTTGTAATAATGCTAGCGCTGGAATTTCGTAGAGAATAGGAACATTTTCGGGTGCAACAAGGCTATTAAGGAACTTCTTAATGTTAGGACAATCCTTAGATGGGTCAAACTTTACTGGTAAGCAATAAGTAAATCCAAACACGAAGCTGTTAGGGAACAAGCGATTATATTTTCGCCACAATACTCCATTTTTTAGAGGAATAAACTCGCTACTCAAGAAATTAAATGGAAAACGGTCAAAAGCTGAACGCCACTGAATTCTCGCCATTACCTCGTTTACGGTGTCACGAATTTTTTTCTTATCAGCGACTCCCTGAACTCTAAGAATTGTTTCAATTGCTTTTTCAATATGACCATTATTCTCTATCCACTTGTTTCCATTCCAGACATAGATCGTTTTCGCATGAGTCACAGGAATGAATTTCTTTTGAATGAAATCAGTTAAAACGCCATAGTTAATTACTATCTTCGGTTGACTGGAATAAGCCCTTTCCTCTTGTTCTACAACTTTTGGAGCCATAGCTAGTGGAAGACTATAGAATGTTTGCCAAATATTATTGTAGTATATTGCCTTTTTTACTATAGTTGGGATTATTGGATCGCTCATGAGTTTATCCTCTTCCTCAAACATCTTTACGACCTGCAGATCTATTTCTTCTTGATATTTAAATAAGAAATTTTTGTGTTCTGCATACTTTTTCATGTCATCTGCAAACAATTTCTCTATATATTTAACCAATTCAGATTCTGCCATCGAGAGTGTCTATGTTGTCTAAGCTTATAAATATTACTATTAAGATGGGCAGGTTAGACTTGTGTCTAGGTTGTCCCAGATGTCTAGGTTAGTATTGTTAAGTTGAGCAAATTTGCTAGATATTAAGAAGACAAGTAGTAGCAAGGATCGTATATCTAGTAAATTTGCAAAAATTAAGGATAATAACCTAGACATCTTACGCAACCTAGACATCTGAAAAGTATTATAAAAAAGGAAATTTGAAAGAATTAACATGAACTGGATAGATCACATCCTTTTACACTACTTGTATTATCTTTTGTCTAAAAATGTACATATATATACCATCTCAAGCAAATTAGAAACACTCAGAGAGCTACTTGAGACATTTGACAAGATTCCGACTCCAGATGAGCTCGATGAATATCTAAAAGCAGAATTTCCAACATACATATCTAGACTCAAATATAAAAGAGTTTACGAGGATTTTGTTGAATTTTTGAGAGAGGTCCTAAGAATTTAATTCTCATCTAACTACTTTCCAACCTCGCTATCCTTTCTCCATGCTGTTTCAGCTCTTTGTCAAAATTGTTGAGCTTATTTTCCATTTTCTCGATTCTCTGGCACAGGCTTTGTATCTTTGTCTCGATTGCTATGAGCCTTTTGTCCAGTTTCATTGCGAATTTAATGTGGTAGGCGAATAATGAACCTATTCCTCCTAATAACCCTGTTAATAAACCGTCTATAAACCTGTCCATGTTCATTTTTGCTGAGGCATCATTTTACCAAAGGCATAACCCAGTGCGGAAGCTACGCACCAGTCTGGAATGTCCCAGCCGAATACTTTTCCCAAAACGTAAGCGATTACTATTATCATGCAAACGATGTCGTCTGTGTATTTTGATGGTTTCGGCTTTTCATCATTTACCATATTATCACCTCCTTAACCATTTATATAACGGATTGAGATGTCCACAATTCGGACACATTAACATAGTATAACTACTATTGACTCTTCTATATATTTCATACTCTTTACCGCATTCTGGACACTTAAGGTTAAGTTTTTGAATCATTTGTACCACCTATAAATGATTAGATTTAAAGGGATTTAAACTTAAAAAAGCTTTCATTGTTAGTACCACAGTATAAAGTATGCATAGTATTTCCATTCTCCTATCTGAACACCTTGCTGTGCCTTAGCCAATAAATCAAGTTGAGGTTCTAGGAAATAAAGAGTTGGCTTACCTCTTTTCTGACATATAAGTGTATTCCAAGCGTGGTAACCTACAAGTTGGTTTGTTTTCGAGTCTTTTACTTCTCCAACGGTTATACCAACACCGTTCATATCAAAATATTCTGATATATGTGCTTTGAAAATAGCACTTATATTATCGCAATCTCTTTTCTCAGCCAAGTATTTTATCTGTTCAGTAAAATCTTTGCTTATGATTTTTTTCCAAGTCTCTGAGTCTGTGAACCAATATTTTCCATCCCAAAGCCAGCATGGACACCCGATCTGGGATTTAACCAATTTCTCAAGCTCCGATGCTGATATTGCGTAGTATCTTATGCTAAGTCCATGTCTTAGCATCCACTTGGCTAATTTGAACAGGCAATGTCCTAATCCGATTGAAACCTTACCTATACTCGGTTTTAGTCCTTCCACCATGTTAGACACCTTTTTTATTTTTCCACAAGGTCATTTAAATTAACATGACCTGTATCTTCGTAAGTTATCCTAAGCTTACCTCTACGCATAAGCTCGTAATACTCTTCCCTTGTTATGTGAACTCCGAATGGGATGCCGTTCCAGTAGCCTGCTACATTCTGCCTTTCTGGAGAGCCTACCAAAGCACAGCTATCACATTTGACAACTATATCAACTCTGTACTGATCTTGCGATCTCTGGAAAGCCACCGCTTGCTTAAACCAGATAACTTTATCATTGCCACAGACAGGACAGACTATCTTTTTCTTGGGCTTAGGTGGTTTGCCTTCAAATAGTGGTGTTATATCCCAGAACTCTCTTCCTATTGCTCTAAAGCTTTCTTCAGCTTCAGCCATGCTTGCTTCACCTCGCTCCACTCGAACAGTTGCTTCGCTATCATGGCAGCGTTACACCCTCCTCCTTCGCCTTCTTCTTCAGCCACTCGATCCACTCGTCGATTGTCCGTTCGACCTCCATGATCTCTATGTCATACGTCCCATCCGGATTCTCACCGCGAACCTGCATGACATAGAACGTCACATTTCGGATCTCCTTGCCCGCCATCCGGAACGCGTCCAGAATTGCATGCAGCTCGGCTAGCCTTGGGTCCGCCGTATGATCCGGTCTGAATGGCTCTTCATCCGTACCGATCCCGGTCTTTGGCAACTTCACCCTCTGACGGTTAACGATCCGCATGACACTCACCTCACTCGTAGATGACAATAAACGCCCCTCTTATGTGGATGATTTCCGTCGTAGTCGTCGAATTGTCCGAACACATGATTCGCACACTTGCGATAGACGGAATTTCCGTTTCAGTATCAGAGTAATCAAACTTCAACACACCATCACGCCACGCCTTTAGACAGTTCTTACCTGCACCATCTCCCTCAAAGTACAATTCTATATCATAGAACTGGTTGGCCGTCAAATCTACACTTTCCTTTACTAAATCCGTCCATGTACCACCTACATTCTTCTGCAACAAAAAATCCTCTGCGCTCCGTGCTACCTGTAAACCAAGATTGTACATATCCGGTGGATTGGCAAACGTGGATCCATCATCATCACATAGTTGAATTGCGCCACCCCACAGCGCGTTGCCTTCATCCGCTAGAAACAATCGCACATACACCCGGGTTGTAGTTTTCGGTAAATTCCAGTATATCCATGATCTTCCTTCCTTTGTCGATGTACCTCCAGCGATTTCCAGGTCTTGGCTTGTTGCGCTGATATTTCCTGATGCAGCTTCTACTTTCTCAGCAGAATTAAGGAGTAACAACATTGACGATGTTGCGATTAGAATCTTAGGATCGCTAAATTTTGCTAAAATTTCCTGCCTAACTCCGGGGAACTGTAGTTTTGTCCAATCAAGAACTGGAATATTCGCAAGAGGAACTAAACCATCAGAATCAAGCACTAGAACATTATCAGCACCTGTTCCTGCGTGGTGTCCATCAACTGAGTCAGCATCCTTGCCAGTTAGAGTGTCAGGTATCGCTGCTAGATCAATTATTGCATCTAAATCACTGTCATACTGCTTGTTCTTAGCTCCTTCGGTTTCGAGCTTGGATTTTACTTCTTCCCATGTTATTCCTTTCTTTTTAGCTAAGTAATATGAAATAGGATCAAATGGCATAACTCATCACCTCATCTTAAAAGCGTTTTCCAAGCATCGACAGTAACCGCATAATCCGAATCAAGATTCACAATCTGCACTTTAACATAAGGCTGGAACAGTGGTATCAGAATAGTCCTAACTCTTGTTTCTCCAGCTGAAAAGCTCAAATCTTCGTAATTACCTTGATCTTCTGCATCTTCTGGATTGTCAAAGTTCGTATTATCTGGAGAATAGAGCCATCTAACTCTAACTCCAGCAGTAGCAGAAGGATCGTAAGATGCTTTAACTGTAACAACTACAGCAGAATAACCATCCGCATTGCTCACTGCAAACTCTGCTTTATCTCCAGCAGCGATAGACTGACCAGTAAGTACTTGTTCGGGAGTAGCTCGTGTAGACTTTAAAGCATCTCTTAGAGCTGAAAGTGATATATCAAGCTTACTGTCGAAATCTTCTTTCTTCAACACACCTACAGCTTCGAGGGCTTTCTTGAACGCATCGAACAACCCCATTACTTGATCACCTCTACTTTATCACTTTTCGTTGGATCCGCAAGGGTGTAGGGACAATCCTTGGGAACTCTACCATACATCTTCAGCTTTAGATAGACATCCCCTTCCTTGATAATGATTATTCCAGTGCAGTTTTCGCAGGCGAACCCTTTCCTCCCGACGAGCTTACACTTAAGTTTCATACGCCTCCTCCTCCCTGATTATACCTGTAGCAACCATAAACTCCTTGACAACTTCTTCATGGCAAACTTCAATAAGCCTCTTACCTTTCTCGAAGTCTATCAGCATTCCGGGAACATAGAACTTAGCTTTTGCAGTTTCGGTATCGTTTGTATTTTCGAATGTGATCTTCAGCTTCCTCTTTGGAAAGATAACGAATGGGTGTGGTGTCATTTCTGTGGTCATGGGCTCATTCTCTGGCAAATACTTATTCTGCCATTGTCTTTTTACATCGACTGGGCTTTCATTAATCAGACAGGACAACAGCACTTCATCTCCGAGGTTTGCAGCTGCGTAGTAAATAGGACACACACAGCACAAGTCGGTCCCAGTAAAATCGAACTCAAAAGTCTTTGAGCTGGAAGGGGCAATCTCTGTAGTTAACAGGATTGGGTATAAAGTGAACTCATCCGTAAGAGCGTAGGCATGCAATAGACACGAATACCAGAACTCGTTCATGACGAAAATCATCGTCCGCCTTGTGTATTTACCCATTCTGAGCAGGTCGTAGAGGTTCTGAATCAGCATAGCTTCAAGCTTCTTATATTCTTTCTCTTTGAATCCGAAGACATCCTTAAGTTTCAACGCAACTATTTTCGCAATTTCTTTTAGCATGTTTCCACCTCCAACATCTTCTTTAACCAAGGTGGAGCGATATTCACACGACTAATAAATAGCTCGTCTGCTTTATCAACATTCAGTCCGATTTTAGACTTGATTGCGTTTTTGGTCGCTTCGAAATCTTCGTAAGGCACTTTGATGCAATTCGCAACCTCATTACACTTTGTGATATTGTACACCAGCTTTTGAAGAACATTCTCGGCATCTTGTGGTTCATTGAAGTACTCCTTCAGGTCTCTGTAAACATAATCGACAAAGAACATATCTGGGAATTCCTTGGACAGCAAAACTCTCCTCTTGTAGTGCTCGCATGGGTAGATTTCAAGGTGAGCGTAGATGTTATCTGCCAGATTTCTCGTTAAGTGTATGCACTTGCACTTGAAGTATCTCTCTATCTTGTCCAAGAACAAGTGTAGTTGATTCGCCTTTATGAAAATAGGAATGTCGCATTCGTGAAATGGTTCCAGCAAATATTTAACATCGCTCCAGTCCGTCATTATACCCTTCGGCTCTGTAAATACTTCATGCCATCTCCTCAAAAACTCTCTCAAAATGTATCTTGGAAGTCTAAAGTATCCCCTGTACACATCCCAACCGTGAATCGGGTTGACTTCCGTCCTCTGTAGCAGTTCCCGTCCAGTTGCTGGGCCAGTAGGCTCATGAATCGTTATAAGATGCGGATTGGATTCTTCAATAATCCTCTGCCAGATCGTAGTTCCGCTCCTGTAGTAACCGTTCAGAACTCCGACGATCATTTTCTCACCTTCAAGGACTTCAGGTACTCGTCTATTTTGTCGATGAGTTTCTTCCACTTCAGAGCAACGATATCCCATGTTGCGTTCCTCTCTATCCACTCCATCATCTTCCTTACATGCCTCTTTCTGAGTTCAGAATCTTCATAGTATATTCTCAGAGCCTCTGCAACATCGTGAGGATTAACGACAGCTTGTCTTGCTGAAGCTAATTGCATCCACAGATATCCTACAGGTTCAACAACTAACCCCCTTTCTCCGTATCCTACAACCTCTGCAGGAGCTGAGAAGTTCGTAACGATTGACGGAGTTCCACAGCACGCAGCTTCTAAGATAGGGATCTCATAGCTTCCCCCCATTATTGTTAGCAAGTGAACATCAGCCCTACTGTAAACATTCCTGAGGAATTCATCTGTATATCTTTTCTTTGATCCTTTGAACAGGATTCTATCCTTCAGTTTAACACCATAGAGCTCTTCGCAAGCCTTGACGATTAAAGGAAGGTTGTAACCTGTCTGAGATATAGGATCCGTATGTAGGTAATAGTAAGCATCGACTCCAGTCTCTTTAAGGAATATTGCAAAAGCTTCGATCATTGTCGGGATGTTCTCTCTCGGGCCGTGATTTGCAACTACTGAGCAAACTACAAACTCGGCATCATCTGGAACTCTTGGTATTTTTGGGTTTTTGACAGGTTGCCATTCTTCAACATCGATACCATGCGGTATCGGATCTGCAACAACTTCAGGATCAATACCATCAGCTTTACAAGCCTTGAGCATTATTTCTTTGGCCCAGTTGGTCATTGGCACGGCTTTAACCATGTTCGGTGATTTTAAGCACTGTCTAACGGGCTCTGGCAGAGGCTCATGATCTACGATAGCCCACCAAACCCATCTGCTGCCTTTAAGTTGCTGAAGCCGTTGCCAGACAAACCACAGATCGTAATGAGCTAATACAATGTCATATTTGTGAGCTATTTCAGGTAGAAGAGGATGCCAGACCATTCCATCTCCGCCGATTATTCGAACCTCTCGAGGGCCGTATTTACCATCGAGAGTTACTGTTATATCAGCATTCTGAACTCCATGATAAGCTGCTATTTCTATGTCATACCATTCGAGAAGGCGATAAACTAACTCTGCTGTGCATCTACCGTATCCTGACATTGTCAATGGGGATACGGAGTTATAGAGGATTCTCATGCTATCAGCCTCTGTACACTGCGATCCATCTTGCTGATCCAGATGCTTCAGCTACCCACTTAAACGAACCGCTAGTAACATCAACAACCCTCACATTATCAACATCGATGCCAACAGCGACAACTTCTGGAGTTCCAGGAAACTCTGTTGGGAATTCGACCCATGTTTCAACCGAATCGATAGCATCTTTTCCAAACTGAATGACCTCTGGCGATACATCTGGTGCCTTAACTTCACCGTCAGCAATCTTAGGTGATGTGACTGCCGGATCTGCAAGTTTAGCATTGGTGACAGCACTATTGGCCAATTTAGCCGTTGTTACAGCTTGGTCTTCAATCTGCTTTGTAGTGATCCTAACACTCAATACCTTGAGCCCGGGCATTCAGACCACCTCGCTAAAAAATAAGAGGTTAGCCTTGCGGTGTTAAGCCCTTGAATGCCTTATCTCTCAGTCTTCCATAGATTACGACTGCATAAGTGACTCCACTCTGAGCTCCAAGGACTGTAGCAACTACACTCTCACCGGCATCGAGTGTCCATACTGGATTATCAGGGCTTCCTGCGAGCATTCCTTCTCCAGCACCTGCAAGGTATGCAAAGTCCGTCAAGTCTCCTCCGAAGGAGAACCATGTATCCTGTGAGCCTGAAGAATACTTAACTCCAGTTACGATGGCTATCTTTCCAGATGGAACGGTGTATGATCCCATATCTAAGTCTTCCGCAGTGGTAGCTGTCTTTCTTACCGCAAACAATGGCTTAACATCAGTCGGAAGTTCCTCAGGTTCCAGAGCTCTTGTCCTTGGGTTATATTTCTTAACGACCTTTACTTCGACCATTCAGATCACCTCGCTACTCGACTTCAACCTTTAGATAGACTGGAGTGCTCGGCTTAATTCTTCTCTCGAGCTGATTAATGACCTCTCTGTCGGTTACGGGCTCAACGATTAGCTTGTTAATCGCTATCTTTACATATGCTGTTAAATCAATGTCATGTGGATTGTAGATGTGGATCCTTGGCTTGTGAGCGAGATCTTTGATGATCCAGAACTCCGTTTTCTCTAAGTTCGGCTCTTCGTATGGACTATCAACCTGTGAGATCATACCTACTCTGTAGTTGTCGGATGGGAGCTCCTTTGGTATCTTACCTATCGAGTAGTCAATGGGATGCTCAAGGTATGCCTTGACATCTGGGTAGATTCCGTAAGCACACTGAAAGATCATCGATTTGCTCTCGGGATTCAGAATTTCCTTCTCATCAACCTTTGCAAGGTCAATCGTTCCAGTCTTTTGGCTTGCAACAGTCACAGATAGACCCTCGAGCTCTGTTAGTCTCTGCTTTTTAACATAGAAGAATCTGTAGTTCGGATCGGGCCTGTATTCCGGTTTTATATCCTCTAAATCCAAAAACCAACCTTTCATTACCCACTCCTTCATACTTTCACCCCGCCTTGGTTTATTGTTCTGGCGGGCCGATAAAAAATGGAAAGTTACTCTCCGACAACAGTAAAGATCCAGTCAATAGATCCAGCCTCTGTAGTTAAGCTACCGCCAGATAGAGTATAGGCTGTAAATGTCATCGAGTTGCCATAGCTACCCGGATTGGTTATTGAAACTCCTGTAACGACATGATCTCCAACTTCAGGAATTATTGACTTAACCATCTCGATGGTGTTTAGCTCGAGGTTAGCTGCAGTTATAGTATCTCCAGAAGCAGCTGTAATTCTTGCCTCAGTTTCAACCTTTCCGTCGTCTCTCTTTCTAACATTAACACTCTTTACTGTAACCATTCAGATCACCTCAAAAAATTAAGTTAGTAAGTCTGAGCAATAGCTTTCTCCTGTGGTAAGAACGCTACACCTTCTGGCTTTACGGTCTGATAGCCCGTTGAAAGCACGTAGGCATCCAAGTAGAACTTAGCGGTGTAGTCGAAGACGAAGTCCTTAGCCTCCTGTTCTGAGATCTTGAAGAGAACTACTACTGGGCCTTTGGCAACCTTAGCCTCTTCGATGTCAATCACTGAGAATGTCCAGTCTCCCTTTCTGATTCTGATCTGGCTGATTCTGATTGCTGGATCCAAGATTGCAATACCGACGATACCCATTACATAGTCGGTTCCTACAGGTCCATTCCTGCTCAAGTCACACTCCAAGATCGTCTGCCAGCCAGTAGCTGTCAAGTTTTGTCTGAATGAACCGCTTAGTGTAGTTCCTGCCATTCCTTTGAACATCTCAGGTCTTATGGTAACCTTCGCATATTCACCCTCTCTCGGAAGCAATCCTCCGAACCTCAGCTTGTCACCAAGGACCTCTCTGGCTCTTGCCTCTGCAGCTGACTCAACCAACTTCAGTGCATTGATGTATGGCTCTCTCTTAGCCAAGAATGCTTCCTTCGCATCCGCAATTATATACATACGACCACCTCACAGAAAACTGTGTGCAACTTTTATTTAAAAGTATGGATGAAAAGTGGAGTAAGCTTGCAAAGGATGAAAAAATATTTTAGCATCTTATACGATATTGTAGGACATGGGGAAAAAATACTCCGTATATATCAGGGATCGAGACAAGGATTTGATTGATTGGCTCGAGAAGAGACTCAAAGATGGAACTTTTCACAACCCATCACATGCTTTTGTAAAAGGACTCAGAAAACTTAAGGAAGAAGAGGAAGCCAAAAAAGAAGGAATTAATATTTAGACATCAATTCCACCTTCCGATTTCTGTGAGCTTGAGCCTGTAGAGCTTGTGAAAGTCTGTTCTCCAGCTCCTTCTCCACCTGCTCCTCCACCGAATGGCGGTGCAAAGCCTAGAAGTCCAGCCTCGACGGTCTGCATCAACTGGAGCAACATTCTATTTGGACCAGGAGGCAACGATACACCTGTAGTGGTTGCAACTTGTTCCTCAAATACTTTCTCAGGGGTTGCTAATACTTCTTGGATTGCCGACAGCTTCGGTGGGAAGGTTGCGAGAGCTTGGGGGATCTTTTCTGGCTTAAACTCGGAGAACATGGCTCATCACTCCTTTATCCATTCCTTAAACTTGATTATTGGAAAGTCTCCAGTCAATGGGAGTCTTGGCAACTCTTCGATGAGTGGCTCGGTGACATTGCTGTGTATGCTCTCCAACACTGGGGGAATAGGAAGCACATGCTCGACCATTACGGGAATTCTGAGCGCATTCTTGAATATCCTCAGTGGGTCAGGTGGGAGTATCGAAGCGCTGATCTTCTTCTTGTAGGTCTCTGTAATCTCTTCGAGCCCTACCTTTACTTTCTCCATTCCTCCACCCATCTTTCCAACCACCATCCCAAACACCTCAAAAAAATTAAGCTAAGTTAGACGCTACCAGCGACAGCCTTGATCTTGTCCTCGACGAGCTCCCAGCACCACGCCTTCATCAATGCGCCTGTCAACTGCTTGTGCTCCTTGAACTTGTCGTAACCCCTGAGTCTTATGGTCTTGTACTTCATGGCTAACTTAGCCCATGCGACGTGGCTTGCCACTCCAATTAAGACGTGGACCTGCTCTTTCCAGTCGACGTGTATGATTCTTGGTACATAGACTCTCTCTGTCTGCTTTCCTATGCTAAGTGCTTCTGTCACGCTAACCCCTACCTGCCCAGCCATACCCCACCACCAAGGAAAACTATATTTATATCCTTAAATCGTTTTTTATGACTGAGGTGACTGGAGTGTCTAAGACAGGTAAGGTTAGAATAGTTATATGGTGTGACCCCGATGTAAGAACGGCTTGGAGGCGTTATGCGGTTAAGTTCAAGAACTATGAGCATGCGCTTAAATCCCTCTTGAGGGGGGTTGGGGAATATGAAAGTGATTGAGGAGAGGGAGTATGCGGTTCTGTATGACAACGGCTATTATTGGGTCATCGAGGATAAGATCTTCAGGAATTTCCAGTTCAAGAGACAAGCATCTACTAAGACGGCGATCGAGATGGTGTTCGATTTCGTGGAGTTGCCGAATGGTGACGAAGTAATTGCAAGGGTCTACATCCCGAAGGACATACCGAAGGACAAGGTTCTGCAGGACTTGGAAAACTGGAACAAGCGCTGGCTGAAGAAAAAACAGCAACTCGAAACGCTGATGACTCTCTTCGGCATGCAGAAGGAGGCGGAAAAGAGAGAGGAGAAGTCTGAGGAGTCGAGCGATTGGGAGGAAATTTTAAAGAAGTATGGAATGATGTAATATTATGGGAGTGGCGAAGGATATTGTTGCGACCATTTCTAATTTAGCGTACTGGATGGCAAAGGAGAGGACCGAAGACTCTCTGAGGGAACTCAGGAAGCTTAAGGAGTTGTTGCCTGAGCCAGCGAGGGAAGAGGCTGAGGAAATCTTTGACGCTATGGAAACATTCATCAAAGAAGGGCAATTCGACGACGCTTGGGAGCAGTATGAGGTTTTGGCAGACATCGTAACGAGATACACCGAAGATCCGCCAAACGAAGAGAGAGCAAAGAAGGAGAAAGATATTCTTCATAAGATGATTCTTCTTGGATATTGGATGGGGGTCAGGAACAAGAATACAGCTCTCGATGTTCTTTTGGATACTGAGGATTCAATAAAGAAGTTGATAGGAGATGAACAGTTCAAGGATTCGGGGTTGGAAGATTTATTTGAGAGGCTATACGATGCTATAGATGAAAGACAATGGACAGATGCATTCGAAATATACAATGACATAGCAACAGTTCTGATGCATGAAGTTATCAAGGATCCACCGCTCACGACATGGCTTCCAGAGGAGACCTATGAAGGATATGAGAAGGCTGCTAAGATCGTCGGTGAGACCAAATCGAGGTATGCGAGGGAAGTCTTAGAGGGGAGAAGGACACCTGTCGAGCCTCCTAATGGTATCAGAGCTAAGGAGAGAGCTGAGAGGATAGCCAAACCAAAAGAAAAGAAGGCTGAGTGGCAATCGATAATCGAAGAGGCTGAAAAGCAAGAAGAAGCTGATTGGGAAAGAACAATACGTGAGGCGGAGAAACCTACTGAAGCTGATTGGGAAACACTTATAAACAAATATAGACAACCTTCACAGGATGATTAAAGTAAGATATTTACCTTTGGAAAAAAGATTGGAACTTTATGAAAAAGCAATGGAACTTAAACAACAGGGTAAAAACTGTGTAGAGATAGCAAGAATTCTCAATATATCCCCAAGCACAGTTAGATCGTGGTTTAAAGGACACAAACCAATGGATTGGGGGAAATATAAGCATAATTTAAAAGTAAGACATACGCCAAGAGAACCGAATCTTCAGCCGACTCCAGAGCTTTCGTATCTTCTTGGAGCATATTGGAGCGATGGATGGTTAGGTGAACCTGATAAAAGATACGAGATAGGTTTAGCGGCTAAAGATAGAGAATTTGTCGTAGAGTTCGAGAGATGTCTTAGGTTTGTTTTAGGACGAGATAGACCCTACAAAATTCGAGAAAAGAAAGGACTTTACATTGTCGAAGGATACTCGCTGAAGTTACAAGAGTTCTTGCTCAATCCTATTAAGCATGTAGATATTGTGAAAGCTTATCCAAGAGAATTCTTGAGAGGGCTTTTCGATGGAGATGGTGGTGTGTATGCTGGTAATAAGAAGGGAACATCGTATCCACTTGTGTTTTTCACAACTACAGATCCAGTTGTCCTAGAGCTTGCAAAGATAGCTTTAGACATTTTAGGTATAGAATACAAAGTCTATCTGTCTAATAAGCGTTGTAAGAGACTCGTATATGATCTTAGGATTCAAAAGAAAGATAGCATATTAAAATTCTATAGGGAAGTAGGTTTTACAATAAAGAGGAAACAAGAAACATTAGAAGAGGCTGTAAGATTTTGGAGGGTTGATGAATCATGAATGAGGTAAAAGAATTTGAAGTTCCAGAAGAGGTTAGGAGGTTTTTACAACTGCTAAAACTTGATCTCGCTGGAAAGCCAGAGTATAAGCGTTTGCCGGGCTTTACATATGACACTTGGATTATTCCAGTGTATGATGTCGGAACTGGAGAGGTCGTCAGAATAATTAAAGGACACCCTGTAACAGCTATGCATCTATATAAAATAATAAGGATAACTAATAAAGAACATAACACAGTAACTGTTTTGACATTCCGTGAAGACTTCGAAAAAGTAGAACCCAAGATACCTACACTAACGCAGGTTAGGAAGGCTTCCGAAGAGGCTAAAAAGGTAGTTGAAAAAGTAATTACTATGCCGAAGCCGAAACCTGTTAAGATAAACTGGAGATTTGTAGGTGGCGTAGTCAAATACGGTATAACCTCATTACCGCAATGGG
>Ga0190314_1000442_pt1 | contig 14483 bp, 14 predicted proteins | sample 4870071112_MG_FD_165055 | JGI IMG/M metagenome (GOLD analysis project Ga0190314, IMG submission 165055) | Hydrothermal vent sediment bacterial communities from Southern Trench, Guaymas Basin, Mexico - 4870-07-11-12_MG | ecosystem: Environmental > Aquatic > Marine > Hydrothermal vents > Sediment ...
ATCTTAAATAATGTAAAATATTTGTAATCACTTTTTAAAAGAAGGGATATTATGAGAAAACATTGAATTTCTTTATTAATTGTTTTGTTTTAATGTGATTAGTTTTGCAACAATAAAAATAGCCTTAGTTATGTCTATTACTGAGGGAATTTCGGTTTTTGGAGAACTGGTTTGGTTAAATTAAGAAGATGACTTATAATATTTAATGGAATTGATATTATAAACAAACCTCCTTGTATAATAAATTTAACAGGTATAGCTTTAGTTCCTGAAGGTAGAAGAATATTTCCTAATCTAACTGTTTATGAAAATTTATTGATGGAAGCATATAAAAGAAAAGATAAAGAAAAATAAAGGAAGCTTTAGAATGGGTGTTTATGCTTTTTTCACGATTAAAGGAAAAAACCAACCACCTTGGTGGAACTTTATCAGGTGGTGAACAACAAATGGTGTTTATAAGCAGAGCTTTGATGTCTAGACCAAAGTTAGTTATGATGATATGATGAATGAACCCTCTTTAGGCTTAGCACCTGTTCTTGTAAATGAAGTTTTTAATGTAGCTGGAAAAATAATTCAGCAGGTACTATTGTTTTATTAGTCGAGTAAAATGCTGTTGGTACCTTATCTTATTCAAATTACGGTTGTGTTTTAGAAACTGGTGAAATAGTTTTAGAGGGTTCAAAAAAAATTCTTTTAAAAGTCGAAGATGTGAAAAAGGCTTATTTAGGTATATAGGAGGCAAAAGAATTTTGAAAAGGATTATTTTCTTGATTCTTTTAATTATAATTTTAAGTACAGTTTTTTCTTTTAATCTTTGGTTTGAATTTGAATCTGATATAAAATCATTAAGATTTGAATTTAAAAATCTAACTTTTCTGCCTACGTTTTTTTTGGATAAAAGCATTCAAACTGCTTTTGAAAACAAATGTGATTGCTTTGTAATAAATTTTATTAATGGTATGAATGAAAGTGATTTTTTTCTACTTACAATAGGGCTTGCTGGAATTCAAATTTTTGACGATCCTTATACATCTTTTTCTATCATTGAAAGTGCTGCTATAACTACTTTTGTAGCATATACTTTGAAGATTTTAGTAGGCAGAGCTCGTCCTAATTATAACAGTTCCCCATATATTTTTAAACCTTTTAATTTTAAAAATGAATTTAGTTCATTTCCTTCTGGTCATAGCGCTCTTGCATGGGCAATATTTACACCAATAGCTGAAAAGTACAATAAAATATTTTATTTGATTCCTACAGTTTTTTCATTTTCAAGAGTTTTGGGAAATTATCATTGGACTAGTGATGTAATTTTTGGAGCAATTATTGGTCATTTAATTGGGAAGAATTTTTATAAAAACAAAAGCGCGCCTTGAGGCACGCTTTTACACGGTTTAATTATATTGTAAAACTATAGAATGGCTTTTCCTGTTTCCTTATCAAAAATGTGCATTGCATTCATATCAAATACAATATCAATTTTTTGTTCTTCTTTTGCTTCTGTTTTTGGATCGACAACTGCTACAAGCTTATCATTACCTACAACTAAATGCAATATTGTTTCACTACCTAATGGTTCAACAACATCAACCATTACAGCTGCAGTATTTTCACCTTCCACTGGTGCCATTGCAAACATTTTATCATAAATATTTTCTGGTCTTATTCCGAAAATAACATTTTTGTCAACATATTCTTCAAGCTGTTCTTCAAATTGCTTTGGTATTTTAAGTTTTAATCCACTGGATTTAATCCACAAACCGTTATCTTGAATAATTTTGGAATCTACAAAATTCATAGCTGGACTTCCAATGAAACCTGCAACAAAAGTATTTGCGGGCTTGTTATAAATTTCATGTGGGGTTCCAATCTGTTGAATAACACCGCTTTTCATTACAATGATTTTATTAGCCATTGTCATAGCTTCAATTTGATCGTGTGTAACGTAAACAATTGTTGCTTCTAATCTATGATGTAATTTCTTTAATTCGGATCTCATTTGAACTCTTAATTTTGCATCCAAATTTGAAAGTGGCTCATCAAATAAGAAGACTTTTGGATCCCTAACAATTGCTCTACCTACAGCTACCCTTTGCCTTTGTCCACCTGAAAGTTGCCTAGGTTTTCTATCTAATAATTCTTCAATACCAAGAATTTTTGCTGCTTCTTTAACTCTTCTATCAATTTCATCTTTTGGGAATTTCCTTAATTTAAGACCAAAAGCCATGTTATCGTAGACAGTCATATGTGGATATAAGGCATAGTTTTGGAAAACCATAGCAATATCCCTATCTTTAGGTTCAACATCATTCATTACTTTTCCATCAATTTTCAAAGTACCTCTGGTGATTTCTTCTAGACCAGCTATCATTCTAAGAGTTGTTGTTTTTCCACAGCCTGATGGACCTAGAAGAACTACAAATTCTTTATCTTCGATTGTAAATGTAGCATCTTTTACTGCTTCTACTTTACCTTCATAGATTTTCCATACGCGTTCGAGTTCAACTTTTGCCATTAAAAAACACCTCCTAAAAATTAATCATCTTTTTCATTGAATATATCTTTAATATTTAATTTTCCAAAAAGTGAGGGATCACCTACATCTAATAAATATAAATCCCATACTTTATCTAAGAAATTAAGAATTTTTAAATATTTTTCATAATTTATTATTACTGAAGTAGGATGACCATTTTTTGTAATGACCACATCATCTTTTTCAGATTCTTCAATCACTTTAGAAAACTTAGCTTTTGCTTCAGCTAAACTGAAAAAAATGAATTTACTATTTGTCAAAATTTCCCCTCCTGACTATAATTATAGTCAAAAAAATTCAAGAAAATACCTGGGTTTGAAATTGTTACATTTGTGAAACTTCAAGTTAACACAAACAATGTAGAATTTGACCGAACGGTCAGTAAAAAAATGGAGGTGTTAAGATGCCAGTTGGTGGTATAAAAGGGATGATTTACAGACAAGCAGGGAAAATCGTTAACAGTGTTGTTCGAAAAGCTGATACTAAAACTTTTTCTAAGATGCTTTATACTGTTGCTGCATTAAGTAAAGAACCTGCAAAAAGCGGTTTAAAAAAATTAGGTTTAATGGCTGAAGAGGAACATCCAATGATTAAAAAATGGATTGAGATCTTCCAGAAGTCCAGCCCAAAGTGTACCGAGAAAATTATAAATAACCTTATTATTAACGAATTTGCGATTGGCGAACCGTTAAGACAAAAAATTATGGAAAAAGAGAAAGTAGTATTACCCAAACTTGGAGTTATTAGTCCAACTTATGCTTGTAATCTCCAATGTATAGGATGTTACGCAGGTTTATATGGCAGAAAATATGAACTTTCTAAAGAAGAAGTAAGAAGCGTTTTGAAACAAGGTGAAGAATTAGGGATTTACTTTTGGATAATTACAGGTGGCGAACCATTTTATTGGCCGTATCTTTTTGAGATCCTTGAAGAATTTGATCAGCATTATTTCATGATCTATACTAATGGTATTCTAGTTAATGAAGAAAAGGCAAAAAAACTTTCTGAACTTGGAAATGCTACACTTGCAATTTCAGTTGAAGGTTTTGAAGAAGAAACCGATTGGAGAAGAGGAAAAGGTGTTTTTAAATCAATTTTAACTACATGGGATAGGCTAAGAAGATATGGTGTTCCTTTTGGAGCAAGTGTTACAGCTACAAAGATGAACCACGATACAATTATGAAAGATGAATTTTGGGATTTCTTAGAAGAACATGGTGTTAGCTACACATGGGTTTTCCAATTTATGCCTGTTGGAATTAATCCAACAATGGATTTGGTGCCAACTCCAAAACAAAGATATGAAAGATTCTTTAAAACTGAAGAATTGAGATTGGGTGGAAGGTTTGCGTTTGTTGCTGATTTTTGGAATCATGGATTTTTAACACATGGTTGTCTTGCTGCGGGTGCGAAATATTTCCATGTCAACGCAAAAGGATATGTTGAACCTTGTGTTTTCCAACAGTTTGCAAAAGATAGTATCAGAGAAAAAACTTTACTTGAAATATTTAAGTCACCATTCTTTGAAGCATATAAAAGAATGATACCATATTCAAATAATTTATTCCGTCCTTGTCCAATTATTGATAATCCAAAGGTATTCAGAGCTATGGTTAAGCATTTTGATGCTATACCACAACATGAAGGTTCAGAAAGAGTAATAACTGAACTTGCGCCTGAGCTTGATAAGTTGGCAGCAGATTGGAAGGTTTATGCTGATAAGCTTTGGTATGAACAAGGTTATGTAGAAAGATATCCAGTCAATAGAGGAATATATAATTATGAGACAAGAATGAAAAGATATGCAAATAAAGAAGAAGCTTTGAAAGTTGATAAAAAGCTGAATATTTAATCACCACAGGCTTTTATGCCTGTGGTTTTAGAGGTGGAAAAATTGGGTAAAAAATCCAATAAAACAAAACAAAAGATTTTGGAAGCTGCTAAAATAGCTTTTTCAAAAAAGGGATATGATGGGGTTAGTATAGATGGAATTGCGCAACTTGCAAATGTGCGTAAATCTTTGATATATTATTATTTTCCATCTAAAGATGTACTTTTTGAAGAAGTATGGGTTAATTCTATTGACGAGTTAGAAAATGAATTGTTTGGTAAAGAAGAAGAAGAAACAGTGAATTATTCTATGAAAATTAAAAATTTTTTAAGGCGTTATATTGATTTTCTTACTAGTAAAAAGGCAATTTCAGAGCTTATAAGACGTGAAAAAGCAAATGTTTTAGATCAAGAGTCATGGAAAAATGCAAAAAAGAGATATGAAAGTTTCCTTCAGAAAATTGAACAGATGATATCCGAAGGAAAGAGAGAAAAATGTATTAATGAGAATGTTGAACCAGAAGTTGCAACAGAAATGATAGCAATTGTTGATTCGGTACCACGGAAAAATTTATTAAAACGTGTTGAACAAATGTTGTTAAAGGTTTTGTTAAAAGATAATGTTTGACTTTACATAAGGATTTTATGTGGTATAATAACAATGATATAATTTCAAAAAAAGTGAGAGGTGAGGAAAGTGAAAAAGGGAATACACCCTGAGTTGAAGCTTATCACAGTTAAATGTGCTTGTGGTGCTGAGCACAAGTTTTATAGTACAAAGGAAAATGTGAGGATCGATGTATGTTCAAGTTGTCACCCATTTTACAAAGGTAGCGGAGCTGCAGGAGCATTTGTAGATACTGAAGGAAGAATTGAGAAATTTAAAAAGAAATATAATTTAGACTGATAATGTAGTTGGGGGCTTTCGCTCCCTTAAATTATTTTTAAAACCATAGGGAGGTTTTGTATGTATGGAAGTTGGGCAAGTAGTAAAAGGAAAAGTAGTGGAAATTCTTAAATTCGGAGCAAACGTTGAATTAGAAAATGGAGAAAAAGCTTTTATTCATATTTCTAAAATAGCTCCAACGTACGTCAAATCCGTAAGCGATCATTTAAATGTAGGTCAAGAAATTGAAGGAAAGATTTTAGGGAAAACTCGGGATGGTAAGTGGGAACTTTCATTAAAGTTAGACGAAAAAGTTAAAGATTCCCAAAAAAATACCCAACATGGAAATTCGGACTTTGAAAAGAAATTGGCCAAATTTATGAAAGACAGTGATAGGAAACATTCAGAGTATCGTAAAAGACTTGATAAAAAAAGAGGAAAGAAAAATAGACGATAAATAAAAAGGACGGGTTTAACCCGTCCTTTTTATTATTTTGCAAGTTTTGCTTTCTTTTTTGTTTTTTCGACTTTTTTACATATGTTTGCTGAACACACCTTTTTTTCAATATGTTCTAAGAATTCATTTTTAAAGTTTTCAATTAAAGAAAGTAAAGGAACTGAAAAACTTTGTCCAAGTCCGCAAAGTGCTGTGTTTTTAGCAACGTTTGCAATTTCGATTAACTCTTCTAAGTTATTTTCAGTACCTTCAAATTTACTCATTTTTTCTAAGATTGTTACTGCTATTTTGGTCCCTTCACGACAAGGAGTACATTTTCCACAAGATTCGTGCTTGAAAAATTTCATGACGTTCAAGGCAATGTCCACCACACAATGTTTATCATTTACTCCCAGTATTACACCTGAACCTAAACTTACTCCATATTTTGCAAATGAATCATAATCAAGTGGAACTTCAAATTTGTCTGTTGAAATAAAGGTACCAGCTATTCCACCTGTTTGAACCATTTTTAATGTGTTTCCTCCAGCTACACCACCTGAAAGAGCAAGTAAATCTTTTACTTTAACTCCCATTGGTAATTCTACAATACCTCTATTTGAAAGATTTCCAGCAAAACAAAATACTTTGGTACCTGGAGAGCTTTCTGTCCCCATTGATTTAAACCAATCTGCACCTTTTAATATTATTGGAGGAATGTTTGCTAAGGTTTCTACATTATTAATTACCGTAGGTTTTTCAAATAAACCACTTTGAGGAGGATATGGAGGTTTTAATCTAGGTCTTCCTGCATGCCCCTCTAATGATTCCAAAAGTGCAGTTTCTTCTCCACAAACATAAGCTCCAGCGCCAAGTCTAATATATAGATCAAAACTAAAGTTAGAATTTAAAATGTTTGATCCAAGGAATCCATATTCATAAGCGTCTTTTATTGCCTTTTTTAGATTCTCTACTGAACCGTAATATTCTCCACGAATATAAATATATCCTTTTGTTGCACCTACTGCATATCCAGCTATTACCATAGCTTCAATTACACTGTGAGGATCTCCTTCCATAATTAGTCTGTCTTTATAAGTTCCAGGCTCGCCTTCATCTGCATTACAAACTATGTATTTTTGGTCTGCAGGAGTTTTAAATGTAAATTCCCATTTCAATCCAGTTGGGAATCCTGCTCCACCTCTACCTCTAAGACCACTATTTTTTATTTCATCTATTATTTCTTCAGGTTTCATTTGTAAAGCTTTTGCTAATGCAAAGTAGCCATCTCTAGCTATATATTCGTCGATGTTCTTAGGATTTATTTTTCCGATATTTCTTGTAACAATTTTGTATTCTTTAGGTAGTTCTTCTGTTGTTAAATTTAAAACTTTTTCTTTATCAATTTCCAGTTCTAGTACTTTTCTACCTTTTAATATGTGTTCTTCAAATATTTTTAAAACATCTTCTTGGGTATTAACACTGTAATAAACATTATCAGGCATTATTGCAATAGTTACACCGTTGTAATTACCAATTGTTCCTGTTTCAAGTACTTCAACAATTGTGTCCAAATTATGTTCTCTAATTAATTCATTTAAATATTTTAAAAATTCTTTGGCACCTAAAAGAATACTATTACTATCTACCGATACAAGAACAGTAATTGGTTTCATATTTTAGCACCCCCTTTAATTTTTCTTAAAATGTTGCGGACTTTTTTGGGGGTGAGATCTCCATAATATTCTTGATTGATCATAATAACTGGAGAAACTCCACAAAGGCCCAAACATCCAGTTTCTTCAAGTGTGAACAATCCATCCTCTGTTGTTTGTCCAAAATCAATTTTTAACTCATCTTTAATTGCTTGGATAATTTCTCGACCATTTACAACATGGCATGGAAGGCTTGTACACACTCTAATAACATATTTTCCACGTTGTTTTGTTGAAAACATCGTGTAAAACGTGAGAACTTCGTAAACCTTGGAAAGAGGAATTTTCAATTCTTGACTTACAACTTCAGCTGCTTCTTCTGGTATAAAGTTATTAGGTATTTTGTCTTGAATTTTATGTAACGTGTAAATTAAAATATCCTGTTCTTCTAATGTTTCATTTTTGGCTTGATGAACAATTTTCTTAATTTCATCTAAATTTATCATTTTTAGCGACCCCCCTTGTTTTAATCTAAAGCTGGTGAAACTTTACTGATTGCTCCAAACCTACAAACTTCTATACAACTTCCGCATTTAATACAAGCTTCCTGATCAATTTCATGAGGTTTTTTGATTTCTCCATCTATACAACTTGCAGGACATACTCTTGCACAAGCAGTACAACCTACACATTTGCTGGTATCAATTACATAACTTATTAAATTTCTACATTTTTTTGCTGGACAAGCTTTATCTCTAACATGGGCAATATATTCATCTTTGTAATATCTTAAAGTTGATAAAACTGGATTTGGAGCTGTTTGACCAAGACCACATAAAGATGAATCTTTAATAATATTACCAAGTTTTTCTAAAGTTTCGATATCATCTTCGGTACCTTCACCATTTGTAATTTTGTTCAATATTTCATACATTATTTTAGTACCTTCACGACAAGGTGTGCATTTTCCGCAAGATTCATCTACTGTGAATTCTAAGAAAAATTTAGCGACATCCACCATACAATCGTCTTCATCTAGAACAATCATTCCTCCAGAACCGATAATTGCCCCAAGTTGCGTAAGAGACTCAAAATCAACAGGTGTATCAAAATATTCTTCAGGAATTACACCTCCACTTGGCCCTCCTGTTTGCACAGCTTTAATTTTTTTACCAGTGGGAGAACCTCCTCCTATTTCATATATAAGTTCTCTTAATGTAATTCCCATTGGAACTTCTACAAGTCCAGTATTTTTGACTTTTCCAGCAAGTGCGAATACTTTTGTCCCTGGAGATTTCTCCGTACCCCATTGTTTGAACCATTGAGGACCATTTTTAATTATCGGTGGAACACATGCAAGAGTTTCCACGTTATTAATATTGGTAGGTTTACCCCATAATCCTTTTTGAGCAGGATAAGGTGGTTTAACTCTTGGTTGTCCACGTTTTCCTTCGATTGAATTTATTAAAGCGGTTTCTTCTCCACAGACAAATGCACCTGCACCAATTCTAATTTCAATGTCGAATGAAAAACCACTATCTAGAATATTTTCACCCAAAAATCCATATTCATGTGCTTGTTTTAATGCTTCAGAAAGTCTTTCAATTGCTATTGGATATTCTGCTCTTACATAAACATACCCTTTATTTGCACCTATCGCGTAACCAGCAATAGTCATTGCTTCAATAATAGTGTGTGGATCACCTTCTAAAATTGATCTATCCATGAAAGCTCCAGGATCGCCTTCATCGGCATTACAAATCATATACTTTTCCTCGCCAGGCGCTTTTCTAGCAAACTCCCACTTTAAACCAGTTGGGAATCCTGCTCCACCTCTACCTCTAAGACCACTTTCTTTAATAGTATTAATCACTTCTTCAGGTTTCATTTCTTTTAAAGCTTTATATAGTGCAAAATAACCATCTCTTGCAATATATTCTTCAATATTAAGTGGATCAATTATTCCTAAGTTTCTAGTGGCTATTTTTACTTGTCTCGAGAAGAAGGGGATTTCTTCTTGGGGTTGTGGAACAATTTTACCTTTGTCTCCCTTATACAGATATTCTTCAACAATTCTTCCTTTTAGAAGATGTTCTTCAACAATTTTTTCAGCAGCTTTAGGAGTTAATTTCTGATAGTAAACTCCTTCCGGATAAATTACCATCAATGGGCCAATACTACATGCACCCATACAGCCAGTTTCGACAATTTTTATAGCCTCTTGTAAGTTATATTCTTTTATTTTTCTTTCCAATGCATTTTTTACGCTTTCTTCACCAGATGAAATACATGCACCACCTGCACAAATTAAAATGGTATTTGTAGTTAGGGGCATATTTTAAACCTCCTTATTCTTCACCTTGTTTTACAATCAGATCACCAACTAAATCACCAGCAACAATATGTTGTTTTACAATCCTTTTTGCATTTTCAGGAGTTACATGACCATATGTAACTGGTATTTCACCTTCAATTTCAACTTTTATTGTTGGTTCAACTTCACAAAGACCCATACATCCAGATTGTACTACTTTAATATCTTCCACACTAAATTCATTTAATGCTTCAACGATAGCATTTAATGTTTCTTTAGCACCAGCAGCTATTCCACATGTCCCCATTGCGACTATAATTTTTCCTCTTTTACCTGATTCTCTCATTTTTACATTTTTTAACGTTTCCTCTTTAATTTTCATAAGTTCTTCTAAACTTTTAATTTTAGGCATTATTATCCCTCCCCTTTGTATTTTTTAAGAATACTTGGGACCATATCGGGTGTTACTTTTCCATAAAAATCTTTTTCACCAACAAGAACAACAGGAGCCATACTACAAGCACCTAAGCATCGAACTCCATGAACAGAAAATTTTCCATCTTTTGTGACTTCTCCTTCACTGATTCCAAGTTCATCCAAAAATCTTTCCATAACTCTATCTGCTCCTTTAACATAACAAGCTGTACCCAAGCAGATTTTTATCTGACTTTTTCCTTTTGGTTTCGTTGAAAAGAAATTGTAAAAGGTAACTACCCCATATACTGTGGCAGGGGAAATATTTAATTTATCAGCAACGTATTCTTGAACTTCAGGTGGGAGCCATCCAAATAATTCCTGTGCTTTGTGTAAAACATTAATTAAAGCTCCTTTTTTACCTTTAAAGTTTTGGATATAACTATCAAGCTCTTTATAGAGCTCGATATGTTTTTCACAAGTTTCCAACATGGCCACCTCCTATTCACATTTTAATCCAAAACAATTATAACATTAAAAGTAAAAAAATTCACATATAATTTGTTATTTTTACAAAAACATTTTTTTACATAATTTGAAATTAAAGCTTTTAAACGGAAAAATTAGAAAAATTTGGTAATTTTAATTGTTAAAATTTTTCACAAAATATATTAACTTTTAAAAAGACACACTTGTAATAGACTTACCCTCGAAAGTTGGACAAATAAAAAACATTAATGACTTTTCAAACGACTGAAAAACTAGTCAGTTTTTAAAACATTCTCCTCACACTCAAAAGGTTTAAGTGATTTCTTTTGACATCAATAATTTCCACTGATAATCTGTGCTGAAATGCAGAAAAAGATCAAAATAGTTTGTTTCATAATCAGATAACTTCATATTCTAGCAATAGTGTTTAAAAAAGCCTTTTTGTTAAAAGTTAAGACTAGGTTAGTTAAAACAAAATATCTGAATTATTGGTAGTAGAGAAATTATAATACATTGAAAAAATAATCATCTTGATTCATTTTCAATTATTTTTCGTCATTAACCATTAATGTTTATTTATTTCGTTTTTTGAACAGAATTAATACTTGACCAAGGGGGGTACTTTTGTGTATCATAGTTAAGAACAAATTTGAAAACGATTTCATAACTTTAGTAAACTTACAAAGGAGGTTTCATTAGATGTTGTTCGAAGATCCCAGAACTCTGTTGAAAGATGAAATAAAGCAACTTGAGGAAGAAGGTTTTGATACTTCCGAAGTTGTGGATTCTTTAAATTGGTATTTAATAATGAACAGGCATTTTGACATAAATGATGCAAGGTACTTCTTCTATGAAATACTTAAAGATCTTTCTAAAAGAGAAGAATTTGGTTATAACGAACCTTCTGAATGGGAAGAAATTGTTTCTGAAAGTTCTTTTGAAATCTATGAAGCGCCAAAACTTTCAGAGAAGGAATTGTTCAATAGAATTTATGGAGGCTTACTTGGAAGAGCTGCAGGTTGTATGTTGGGGAAACCTGTTGAAGGTTGGACAAGAGAAAAAATTCTTGAATACCTGAAAATAGCAGGAGAAGATCACTTGGAATATTACTTCCCAGCTATCGAAAATGATTCTGAAGAATTCAAAATATACTTCAAAGAAACATTGAGAAATAATTTAAAAAAAGCAATCAGGGATGATGATCTTGATTATCCAATTATTAATTTGAAAGTGTTAGAAAAATACGGAACAAATTTCACTCCTGAAAATGTTGGTCATGTTTGGCTTGAAAATCTACCTTTTGGACTGGTTTACACTGCTGAGCGTGCTGCTTATAGGAATTTAGTTATGGGTTTTAAACCTCCAGAAACTGCTACACACATGAATCCATATAGAGAATGGATAGGAGCTCAAATAAGAGGAGATATATTTGGTTGGATATCTCCTGGAGATCCAAAAAAAGCAATTAAAATGGCTTACGAGGATGCCAAGCTTTCTCATACAAAAAATGGAATATATGGTGAAATGTTTATTGCTGCTATGTTAGCAAATGCTTATATATATAATGATCCGAAAAAAATCGTGGAAGAAGGAATTAAGTATATACCTAAAAATTCTAGACTTCATGAAGCTATAACATTTGTTCTTAAGCTTTATGAAGAAACTTCGAATTGGGAAAAAGCCTGGGAAAAAGTAATGGAAAAGTATGGAGATTATCATACAGTCCATACTATCAATAATGCCTGCTTTGTTGTTTTAGGACTTTTATATGGAGAAAAAGATTTTGGAAAAAGTATTTGTATAGCCGTTGAAAGTGGCTTAGATACAGATTGTAACGGTGCAACCGTAGGTTCTATCATGGGAATAATGCTAGGAGCAGAGCATTTGCCTGGGAAATGGATTGATCCCTTGAATGATACTTTAGAATCGCTTGTTCCTGGGTTCCAAACTGTTAGAATTTCTTTCCTTGCGGAAGGAATTTTGAAGCTTTTAACTAATTTTACAAAGAAAAAAATTAACTAAGCATATAATTTAATTAAGGAACTCAAAAAATTATAAATTTAATTGGATGATATAACGAAACATACTTTCTAATATTAAAAAAACGTTCAATTTTTGATTTTTTTCGAAAGTAGGTCATATAAAAAGACATTATTGACTTTTCAAACAACATGACTTTGATTGTATAAACAACCTCTTGTCGAGTAGATTGGCAAATTAATTAAAATCAAACAAATAAAGTGCTTGATTCCGATACTCTCTTGGAGTCAAGCACTTTTGTCTTTTTTGGAATCTTGGGATTTTTTTGTTCTAAAAAGATATGTATTTTATTATTTAATCCAATGTTTATGTGTCAAATCACTTTTATTCAAATGTTTCTTTCTTTGGCCTTTTTCTTTTTAATTTTCCTTTTCCATGAGAAGAGTAATAAGTTTTTTATCCTAAATATTATTCTACTTTCATTGATGCCTAAAAGAAATAAAATTTTTTTGAAAGATATTCATCAAAATAGAATCTAATAACTTCTTTCTTTAGAAGAATACTTCTTAAATTTTTGTCTTTTCTCTAGCAAAGAAACCTCTTTCGTTGGTTTTATTTTTCCACTTCTGGGGTATATTTTTTGCTTTTCATTCTTGGGGTTTACTGTAGTAAATTATTTTCAATCCTTAAGGTATCAAAATTTTTTAAAAGTTTGATTTTAAGTAATTTTTACTCAAAAAATGTGTTTAATATTTTGTTTTCAATAACTCTACTTTCATCAAAATCATCTAATTGTAAATACCACATCATAGTATTAATTGCAGCTTTTAATGGAATCATTCCAATAATTTCGGAATTTATAACTGGAACACCATAACGTGCAGCTTCACGTTTAATAGTTTCAAATACTCTGAAAATGGGACTTTTCTTGTAATTAGTTAAGTTCATAGAAACTTGAACCATCCCTTTTTCTTTAAGTTCAACACCTATTGCCTTAACATATCTGAATCCACCACTAATGTGTCTTACAGCTTTAGCAATTTTATTAGCAATTTCAATATTTTTTGTTCCGAGGTTTACATTAAATGCAATTAAATATTCTCTTGCACCAACAGCTACAACACCTGCAGTTGGATGGACTTTATCAGGTCCAAAATCGGGTTTCCATTTTGGATTTTTAATTTTTTCAAAAAATCCTTCAAATTCTCCTTTTCTAATATTTGCAAGATTTTCTCTTTCAGAAGAAGTTGCTGATTTCTCATAAAGGTAAACTGGAAGATTTAATTCTTCAGCAATTCTTTTACCAACTCTTCTGGAAATTTCAATGCATTCTTTCATATCTATATTCATAACAGGAATAAACGGAATAACATCTACAGCTCCCATTCTAGGATGTTCTCCTTTATGATCCCTTAAATCAATTAATTCAACAGCTTTTTTAGCCATATCAAATATAGCTTTTTCTATTTCTTCTGGCTCTCCAACAAGTGTAACAACAGACCTGTTATGGTCAAAGTCCATTGACCAGTCAAGAATCTTTACACGACTATATTTCTCAGCTTCCGCCAAAATTTCTTTAACAATATTTTCTCTTCTTCCTTCACTAAAATTGGGAACACTCTCTACTAGTTTCATCTTATCCCTCCTAAATCATTGTAAATTCTAAAATTTTATTGGAAATACCTGGATTGGCAAAAATAAAACTTCCTTTTTCTAATGGATTTGGTTCATTACCGGATAAATTTAGAATTTTACCTTCTGCTTCTTTAACAATCAAAAATGCTGCTGCTATATCCCATGGATTTGCATTTTTGGAAATGAAAAAATCAAATTTTCCTGCACCAACATAACAAGCTGAAATAGCAGCACTTCCTAAAATTCTAATTCTCCTAACTTTATTCTCAATTTTGGAAATAAATAATCCTGTGAAATTGTTTGAAAAA
>Ga0190314_1000448_pt1 | contig 14359 bp, 21 predicted proteins | sample 4870071112_MG_FD_165055 | JGI IMG/M metagenome (GOLD analysis project Ga0190314, IMG submission 165055) | Hydrothermal vent sediment bacterial communities from Southern Trench, Guaymas Basin, Mexico - 4870-07-11-12_MG | ecosystem: Environmental > Aquatic > Marine > Hydrothermal vents > Sediment ...
CTGCCAAAGGTGCTCCTGATGGCTTTTAGGGCGATCTTGTATCGCCTAACTAGGCGATCGCCCAATTCGGCTAGCTCAAATAGCTTGCATGCCGGCGTTCCAGCTCCCGGCTGATTGACGTTGCGCTTGAGGCACATCTTGCTGTCGTAGTCGTAGTGCTTGCAGTCAATGCACCTAAACCTGATCTCGCGGCTCCCCTTCACCTCCCTTCACCTCCTCACAGCCACAGCATTTCGCGCCCGACGAGGACTACGAAGCCGTCTTCAAGCTTGGGGACGAGCTTGCCCCTAAGCTTGCCTATGAGCTCTCTGAATGCGTTGCCGTCCATGGTTTTTAGGTATGTTATGCTGAACCCCTCTGGGTGGCCGTGGATGGCGTAGACGTCTGCGTATTCAGCTTCAATGCCGAGCGCTGAGTCCTCTATCCTGCGCAGGAAAAATATGAGCGTGTCCGTATAGTAGAGGCCCCTCTCGACCTCTAATGCCATTAGTATGCTGTTGTAGTAGCCCTCATCGAACTTTACCTCATTTATGTCCGCTTCAAATTCGTATGCCAAGTCTAGGTACAGCCTCTTCGCTGCTAGGCCCGTGTACAGCTTTACTCTCGGGTACTCGACTTTTCCGTGGTGCATTGCAAGCCTCTTGTTCTCAAGGTCGTGAATCTTCGCGGTGATGAACTCGCCCTTTTCCGCTTTCCTCCACACGTTGTATATCACGGAGTCCCCATCGAGGTCTACATTCTTGACCTCGATGTACCACTGCCATTCCTGCGAGTATTTCCACCAAGCCTTGACCTGTCTAAGGAGGCCCTCAATGGTATTGGAGGCCACTTCGCTCAAGGCCACGAACTGCTTAAACTTGAGCCTGCCCTCTCCCTCCGCAATTATGGCTACGCGCTTAAGCGGTCCGAGATCCACGACCTCGATGAAGTCCTCTGGGGATAGCACGTGGTTCCTAAGCCAGTAGTCGCTCGCCGACACAACCTTTTTGATGAGCTCCCTTACGACTTCAACCTTGTCCGTACGCATCACCCCATGACTTGGCTCATTAATGCGAATATCTTCGCTCCGACATCTGAAAGCTTGTAGTGGCCTCGGGCAATTCTGACCAGCAATCCCTGCCTCTCCATGTGCGACAGCAATTGTGCAGCGAGGGCAGTCTTTCTAGCCCTAGCATCGCTAAAGAAGCCCTCTTGAAGAAGCACCATTGGTGTTATGTATTCGTGCTTCTTGAATAGCTCAAGCACCTTTAGCTGAAGCTCGCTGAAGGCCCTGGTGAGCAGTAGCCTCAAGACGTCCTGCGATGAGGAGAGGCACTTCTCGCAGAGCATTACTTCAACACCTCCTCTAAATCCCTTAAAATGGCGTCTAAGGCGGCATCTCCCCTATCGCGCCTTATTTGCGCCAGCCTCCTGACTCCTAGGAAGCCCATTCTCCCTAGCTGTGATGGGCTCATTGTCCTCGCCAGCCTCTTTACGTTTTCAAGCCCCAGCGTCTTTATGTCGTGAGCAAGCTTTATGTGGACGGCTGAGCTTAGCAGTTCACCGTGCCTTGCCAGCACGCTCAAGACTTTCATTTCTAAGTCGCTCATAGGGATTTGAGTCCTACCCATATCCACCCCCCTCAAACCTGTTTTGCCTCCCCCCACCGAGGGTAAGCCTCGGTGGGATTGGGAGGAAAATCAGGATTTCATGGCTTCGAATAGCTTGAGCGCTCCTTCTCTTGTGGGCTCGGCTTTGAGGTAGGCTGTGCTCATGTCCTTCAGGGCCTTGTTGTCGCCGTCAATCATTACCGATATCAGCTTGTTCCTCGGCTTGTAGGTCACCTTGTCTTCGCCGTCGGTTATCAGGACTATTGTGTAGCCGTCCAGCTTATCGGCTTCCATGAGAGCTGTGTCTATGCTGGTTCCCCCACTACACTTAAGCGTCAGTATGACCTTCAGGGCCTCGTCGAACCTCTCCAGCAGGTCTATTGGCTCGCTTGGATAGACGCCGTAGTCGAAGAAAAGCAGTTTCGCCTTGACAGAGCCCAGCTTTGCCTGCCTCGCTAATGCTAGCGCTACAGCCCTGCTCCACAACGTCTTATTCCTGTTGTCCATGCTACCGCTTTTATCAACAACAAGAATGAACCTTTCGAGCTCGGCCTCCTTGGTTTCAATTATTGGCAATGTTGAAGTGGCGAACCTATACCAAAAGAGCTCGTCTGGTAGCGCCAAGGCTGAGGGCGCTACCCTCGCTAGATCCCTTCCAAACTTGATCCCTTCATAGCTCCCAGCAACACTAGTCTTCATTGCTTGAGCCCAAGCAATATTGACCTCCCTAAACATCTTCACTAGACTCTCTAGATCAACCGCAAAATTGAGGTCTAATAGCTCGCCGAATGTGACATTATGCCCGATGCCAGCCTTTAAGCCGCTGTATAGTTTGGCGTTCTTTGCATGCCTTTTAGCCTCCTCCTTGGCTTTCACGATTGCTTCTCTGACTCCATTTACCCATTTGTTGTCTGTATTGTCCTTAGCGCCTCTGTTGTGTAAGGCATTGCAAAGGGACTGCAAATCCATGCCATTCTGACCATTGGAACCCTGTAACTGCTCTAAGCGTTTTAAGAGCTCAATTAGGAACTTGGCGGCGAAAACTCTTGAAATCATGTCATCTGCAACTGTAAGCTTTCTCAGCTCTTCGTCATTGATTATTGGATTAACAATTTCAACTAAGTCAGCCCTAGGATTGTCAATGAGGGAGGTGTTTAAGAGGTAACAGGCATGGAAAATGTCTAGCGGCAGGACCTGCTCCACATTGCTAACATTGAAGCCAGCCTTCTCGACAATAGCCAGGATTGACTTAGCCCTGTACTCTCCGAGCCAACCGTAATTCCCGTATCTGAAGATCCCGTCAATCACTTATCGCCACCTCCTTCTTTGAGATCCCTAAAACCTCCAAGTAGACGAGCTTCTTGATGTCAATAGGCATGTTTGTTTGCTTTATTGCTAAGAGCCTCTTGAACAGCTCTGAGTCTTTTGGCAAGACGATTGTGACTGAGTTCTTTGCGCCACTTTCGCCTCCATAGTAGACTGCTGGTATGCCCTTCTTCACTAGCGCTTTTGCTATTTCTCTACATTCAAAGTATTCAAATGCATCGTCAATGACTATGACTCCCTTTTCGCTGTAAGCTTCGTGCACATCAAAGTCGATTGGTAAATCCACTATTTTCGCCCAGACTTTAGTGCCTACGTCTATGTATATTGCCTTTGAGTGGGTGAGCAATATTAAGAGGCACTTCCAGTAGCCTGCTCCTATACCAAAAACAGTCCTCTTAGTTTCTCTGCCTAAGACCTCAACGGCCATTCTAATGTCGAGGTCGAGGCACCTCATCAATGTATCAACAGGAATATTGAGGATTTTTGAGGTCTCTTCGAGAGCTCTCCTCTTCTCCTCTTCTTCTCTTCTTTTGTTGAGTTCTTCAACTTGCTTTTCGGTAAGCCATTTGAAGCACTTGACGTATTTTTTGCCGGTTTTTGAATCCCTAACTTGGTATTCTATTAGGTATACTGTTTCGTTGAGTGGCGGTGGCGGGTTGCTGAAGAGGACTATCATGCCAGAAGCTACGCCATCCGCACAATTAGCGCTTTTAACTATCCCTATGACGTTGTTGTCCCTCCCCCTAACTGTCAACACTTTTGGTTTTTGGAAGAGCTCCATTACACTCTCACCTTCTTGACCAATAAGTTTGAGAACTCGTTGATTAGGTTCTCAACGGTTTTGACCTCTTCGAGGTCTCCAGCAGTGAGCTTCAGGTCGGTGAACTTGTTGTACAATGGCTTCAGCTTTTCAGCAACCTTCAACGCTTCTTCAAAGCTTTGAGTTCTTTCGAGCTCGCTAACTAGCCCTTGGATTTGCGGGATTAGCTCTCGTAATTGCTGTCTCACTTTGAGCATTGAACCAGCGACGTCAATGATCACTTGCTCGACCACATTAACCTCATCTTTTATTGTTGGGATTACATACTTTAGCGTGAGCAGGTCTTCAGGTGATGCTGAATCACGCCCGTTTAGAATGGCATTAGCAGCTATTGCGATGAGGCACCTTCCTTTCCTTCTGTCGCTAATCTCGATTTTCTGGTCTCGCAATTTAGCGAAGATTTCAAGCAACTCTTTCTTGACTGTGAAGACGTTTACACTCCATAGCTTATTGTGGGCTTCCTCAACAACCTTAAAGTCAAAGCTTTGCAGATTCTTTTGATATGTTGGTTGATGCGTAATCCAGTATGCGTTAAGCAATTCCTCCCATCTCTCAGGCGGTAAGTATTCACTCCAAACTCTGAAGAGAAAGCGATCGTAGAACGCTTGAAGCTCTGGCTCGCTTGGAACTTCATTACTGGCTCCTAAGCATGTCCATAGTGGACACTCCCTCATTTGCATTCCATCAAAGAATTTGCGTTCATTAAGTATTGTAAGTAGAGTGTTAAGGATAGCCGAGCTACCTTTGAAGATTTCATCAAGAAAAGCTAGCCTTGCCTCAGGTAACTTTCCAGTAGTTATGAGCTGGTAAACCCCTTGTTCTCTAAGCAACTTAATGTTTGGAACGCCGAAGAGCTCTTCAGGCAAAGTGTATTTGTTGAGCTGGTATTCAAAGTAGGGCACATTGAATTGCTTAGCAAGAGTCGATATCAATAATGACTTGGCAGTCCCTGGAGGGCCGAATAAAATGCAGTGCTGACGAGAAATTAAAGATAGCACTAAAACTTTTGCTTCCTCTTCCCTACCGGGGAATGAAATTGAACCCAAAATGCTGGCCATATTCATCCCAAAATCACCTCATCAACCAAGTTAGAGATGAGCTTGAGAGTAGGCTCAGGAATTAACTTATTGAAGTAGGCCGTACGGTCAAGATGCCAGATAACTCCTTTTTCATCAAAGTTGTATTTCCCTTCGGGGTTGTAGATGCTTCTTAGGGCTATGAGAACCTTAACATGAGGAACTTTTTCTGCTAGCTCTTTTTTCCATGCATTGATGCTTTCTTCATCCCTTGAAACTATTATGACGTGTGTGCACCTGCTTAGTATCTCTTTGTTTTCATCAGTTACTCGTATCCCTAAGTCAGGTCTTCCTCCACCAACATCAGCTAGCACTATTCCATCGAAATTGCTTCTTAGACCTTCTAGACTTTTTAGAATCCATTTTAAACGCTTTTCAAATTCAAAAGATCTTTTGAGTTCTTTTCTGATGTGTGAACCGTTAGGAGACAGGCTCCATCCTTGTGTTGGTGCGAATATGTCAGCCTCCTGACTAAGAACTTTTACATTTCTTTTCGCTAATTCATCATACAGCAATCTTAAGAAGACGCTCTTTCCTGAGTTTGGATCTCCTACAACGGCTATTATGCGTGCCACTGGGGTCACCTGTGTATATAGTGTGGGGGGTGGTATATATACTGTTTCGCTTGCTGACTGCTTTTTGCAGTCAGCCTTCTTGACTGATTGCGGTTTAAATGGCTGTTTGAGGGGTGTTGGTGTGTAGTTGTCTTGGGTTTGCTTTGTGTGTTTTTATTGTTGGTAAAGAAGGGAAGTAGGGGTTAGAGTGGTATTACGTCGCCTATTCTGTATTTTGGTGTGTGGCTTGCTACTACTATGCATGAGTTCATTCTTGGCTCGTACGTCGCTATGAATGGCGCTGGGTGGTATTTGTGCGTTAGCGCTGCGTATAGCCATACTGGGCCTCTGCCGGATATGCATACGCCCTTGGTCCAGTTCACGGCGGGTGCGGTTCTGATTGCTTCTTCGAGCTCCGATACGTCTAGGACTCCGCCCTCAATGTTGAACTCCACGAGGGTCAGGTCCTCCCTCTCCCTCGTGCTGTAGATGACCCTGTTCAGCATTAGCTTTAAGTGCGATAGAATGGACTTTAGCTTCACGTTCATCCTCCCCACTAAAGCTATTTCTCGTGGTTGCATATATCTCTTGGTGGCCTCATGAGGATTAGGGACTTGGTTTTGAGAAATGTGGATAGGGTTGTTGGGAGGGGGACTATTGTCGTCGGCAGCGCGAGCTATTCTCCCGTTGCTCCCTGGGCTGGCCTCGGCTATTCGTGGTCTGTCGGCGTTAGGTTTGACGGCGAGCTCAGCCCATCCAAGCTCGCCGAGGAGGTTGAAGGCTTTGCAGTTAGGAAGAATCACGGCGGGGCTTTTGATGCGGGTTGCTTTGTCTCGTCTGTGCGCTATAGCGAGGTCAGGATTCAAGACCTCATAGGCTACTTGAAGGAGAGGCTTGGTGAACGCTATAGGGATGCCATTGTTGAGATAAGGGAGAGGTGGTTCTCCAATCCTCACGACGAGGATAGGGAAGAGTGCTCGTGTACTGTCGGGCTCAGAATTAGGGATTTGGAGAGGCTTGGGGGCAACGTCAAGGAGCTTAAGAGGCTTATTAGGAGGCTTTGCGAGAAGAGCTTAAGTTGCACTAAGCTGTAGGTTCTCCTCGGTGCGCTGTATGGGCGTGTGCGTTTCTCCCCTCACGGTATTTCTAGATAGTTCTCAATACTTTTAATTCCGTGAGGGGAGTTAGCCCTCGGTGCGGTTTCATTAGCTTCACCCGCACCTCATGGGGTTCAGTCGAGGGCAACGCCATAGCCCTCCCATCTGAGGATAGGTATTTCAACCCGATGTTTATTGCTCCAATAACATCCCTGTCTAAGACTAGTCCATTACCTAGCTTGGCTAACCTTAGCTGGATTTTAACTACTCTCACCCTCTTTCCCCCTCTCACCGCAAAGCGGGTCATAGAGGGAGTAAACTTATGGATAGGTTTACCCGTGAATGGGTCTATAGAGGAAGTACATGCTTCCGATATCTCGACTACATGTATCGGTTTGTTATTTAATACTTCTACGAGAGTTGATACACTCCATTGATGAGTTCTGTGCTTCAAAGTTTTCTTTCTAGTTCTCTCAACTAGTTTTCTCTTACCTCTATGAACATTTCCAACAACTACAACCGCATTATACTGCATCGCAAGCTCTTCAATGATTCTAGCGGTCTTATAGATTATGTCTCGTTTCTTCTCTTTTTCCCCAAGCTTCTTAAGAACTTTCTTTACACTTCTAGTCTTCGTGGATTTACCCCTGGTTATCCTCTTCCTCCTCTCAGCATAAGAAATAGCTATCCTCCCCAAACCAGTCTCTATCCTATACACTTCACATAGCTTCTTATCCCTGAATATAGCTAACGTAACATTATTCTCATTAACATCAACTGCAACAACATTGCTTGAACTGTATACGACTTCAAAGTTCCTTGTAAACGTTAAGTATGCAATAACCTTCCTACCATTCAGTTTAAGCCTTAACTCACTAGAAAGTTTCCATCCATTGTAAAGGTATCTATGTATCTGTTTATGGCTTCTATAGTGTATTTTTACCCATCCTCTATGAGTCCTCACCTCAATAACTCCATCCCCTAGCTTCCAGTCTTGTGAATCAGAATAGATTACCGTTACCTTCCTTATTACTGGTTTATCCGTCTTAGCTATTCCCTTCTTCTTTAGCCCTCTAAATGACTTTGCTCTTCTAACAGCGTCTTTATAACATCCCTTGATAACTCTTGTGGGTATCCAAGGATACTTCTCCCTAAACTTATGATAGAACAACTTATGTAGAGTTGACTGTGATGCTTTATGTTCCACAGCATAATCCACCATCTCCTGGAGCATACTTCTATAAGCCTCAATAATCTCTCCAAGTGCTTGCCTACCGTATCTGTTAGTCCATCCCTCTAGAACAACAGTTCTCTTAAGGGTCTTCAATTGTTCATTCAACTGCTCCCACCGCCTTTGATTAGCCTTTCAAGCTCTGATTCTGGAATATACCATCTGCCATGAATATTAACAGCTCTAACCTTGCCTTCTCTAATCCACTTAATCACACCACTACGGCTAACACCAACCAGCTTAGCAAACTCGCTAAGCTTATACAGCTTCTCCATCCTTCACCAAGTAATTAGAAGTGTTTAAGAGTATTTAAATGTATTGTTAAATCTGAAACAGCCTTCAGCAACCTTCTCGATGATGTGCAGTAGCGACTTAAATGGGCTTAGTTTAGCGCTTCCGCCCCTTCTTCTATTTACGAACTTCATTTTGCGACACCCGCAATTCGCTTTGCTCGGCTAGAGATATATGTGTAGCCCCTTCTCCGTCGGTTTGACTTTTATCCTCCTGGTCGTCGTCTTGAAGGTTAGCGTTCCAGCTTCGAATGGCGTTGCCGCGTAGTCTAGACCTCTCGCGTGCCTGCACTCTATGAAGAGGTATTTGGCCTCTCCCGATAGGATTGATAGCCCTGACTGCACGTTTACTGTAAGGTTTTCTCCCCATTGAGTTGAGCTGACGATTACGTCTAGTGGCCTTGGGAGCAAGCACGTCACTCCTTCGCTCGTCTCTTCAATCCTACCGCCGAATATTGACTTGCACCTCTCCTTGAAGTCTTCGAGCAGGTGCTCTATTTGTTTTAGCACCTGCCTCCTCATCTAGCTCCTCCTCCTGACGAACTTCGCTGTCTTTGGGTTTTCGATGAGCGCGACCGCTAGCGGCGTTGTCGGTACTGGGGCTGGCGACGGCGTGGGCTTTATGGGGCTCTTCTTGATGTAGTGCTTCGAGGCTATGAGGAGGAGGACTATCAATGCTGCGTAGAGGAATGTGCCGCCCACCCCGCCGTAGTAGATCAGCGAGAAGAGGTTTAGCGCTGATATTGCGAGCGCGAGCGCCCAGCCCCAAGCCGCCATCTTGTATAGGCCGTACGCGACCGCTATGTACGCTATGCCCGTGGCTGCCGTGGTCAGCACGGCGAGGACTGCTTCGAGCTTCGTCGGCGGCGCGGTCAGGGTTATGGTCGCTAGGAAGAGCAGTAGTATGCCGACGACTAGGAATATCGACGTGAGCAGTATGGATATGAAGGGCCTCTCCAAGGCCAGCACCGAGAATAGATAGGGTCCTCAGCGATTATTAGCTTTTCTTAATATGAGCTTTTCCCCGTTGTATTCGACCTCGACTTGCGCGTTGCTGTCAAGGCCGAGCTTGGCGGCGAGCTTGCTCGGGACCGTTAGGGCGTAGTACACCTTATCCCCGTGCTTCGCCAGCGGCCTCAGCTTCACCTTGATTGACGGGCCTAGGGGGTCGTGGGAGTACGCGATTGAGCTGCCGATTATGGTTGCGTATAGCGCTTCGCCCCTCCGCAGCATGTCCTCTGCGTATTCGCTTGGAACCGTGAAGCACAGGCTATTTCCAATCCTCCTCAGCTTCTTCAGCTTCAATTCATGCACCGCTTGTAGCGTGGAGGAGCGGATTAAAAAAGTTGAGAGGTTACGTGCACGCCTTCACGGCCATTGATGTGCTCATGTCCTCGTATATCCTGAGCATTATCTGGTACCTCTCGCTTATGGTTTTGCCGCCCATCGATTTGACCTTTACGCCCTCGGCTATTGCCTCAGCCCTGATCAGCCTTGCGGTGCACTTCGGCGGCCTGTCGTCTATGACCTCGAACTCGAACGTCAGGCTCTTGAGCTCTCCTCTTGAGGCCAGCTCCTCTATGTGCCTCGCGAGCCTCTTGAAGGGGGCGTTTACGAGCTCTACGTCTCGATACGGCAGCTCTATGATCGTGGTGCCCCTAGGGGATTCGCGCGCATCCATGCAGCCAGTCCTGACCACCCCATCGAGCTTGCTCCTCGCCACAGTCCTCCAGAGGGGCGGCTCGCTCCACGGGGGGAGCTTGACCTTCTCGCTTAGCCTCATGGGCCTAGACCTCTTAGTTGCGATAGGGCCTTTTCAAGCCTCGTCCCTCCCTCGACGCCCTCCTTCATCTCCTCTAGGAATGAGGCGTCGTTCGTGTACTCCTCTGCCAGCTTTAGGTATCGCTCCATTTGGGCCCTCCTCGCGTTCATGTCTATCCTGAAGGTCTTGTAGGCCTCGTGGAAGTCGCCTTGGGATACGTAGTCCCTATCGGCTTCCAATGCGCACCTGGCGGCCCTCATCACGAGCTCCCTAAGCTCAGCTCCGCTCCACAGCTCCGTCATTGCGGCCACTTCCCTCAGGTCGACGCCCTTCAGCGGCACGCTGTTGACCACGCTGGTGTGGACCTTGAGTATTTCGAGCCTAGCCTCGTAGTCCGGGTACAGCATGGGGATTATGTAGTCGAACCTCCCAACCCTTATGAAGGCCTCGTCCAGGTCTTCGGGCTTATTGGTCGTCGCCACGACTATGGTCTTGCGCCTCTCATCTCCAAGCCACTCCAGCAGGATGCTGAAGGCCCTCCTGGTCTCCTCGTGCTCAGTCAGGCCTCCCCTCTTGCCAAACCTATCGACTTCATCTATGAAGAGTATGCATGGGGCTATCGACTCCGCTATCCTCAGCGCCTTAGCCATGTTCTGAGATGTCTGTCCATACCACATGCTGACTATCCTCTCGGTCCTGAACCTCAGGAATGGCAGTGAGAGCTCCCTTGCTAGGGCTCTGGCGAGGATTGTCTTGCCCGTCCCCGGCGGCCCGAAGAGCAGGATGCCTCGTGGAGGTGTTAGGCCGAGGGCCCTCGCCTTGGCTGGATTCCTGAGCACTTTTATCACGTTCTTCTCTATGAAGCGCTTTATCGCGTGGTAGCCCCCGACGGCCTCGAAGCCGTGCGACGGCTCCTCTATATCAAGCACGCCGCTCTTCCTCACTATGTCGTGCTTGAAGCTCGCCATCACTTGCGGGTCGAGCTTTCCATACCTCGACAGGCTTTCGAGCGCGACGGACTCGGTCTCGTGGAGGCTTAGCCCCTTGGTCGCCATGACCAGCGGCTCGACGTCGACGTCCATGTTGAGCTCCCTTGCTATGCTCGCCAGTATCTCCCTCCTCTCCTCGTCTGTTGATGGCGGTATGTCCACGAATATCGAGTGCTTGAGCGTCGTCTCGTCGAGCAGGGACTCGGGGCTTTCGCTGAACACCGCTATGACGTGGTTTTTAACGTAGTAGTCGTCGGTGAATATCGCGTTCTTCAGGAAGGCTATTAGCGCATCCCTCTCCCCCGGCGTTTCGCGCTTAAACAGCCCCCACATCACGAACGCCACGTTCTCCCTCTTGTTCATCTGCTCGTCGATGAACCTCAGCGCCTGGTCGAGGCTCCTGATCTGCTCGTCCATTGGTGCAATGTTGATTGCGGCGATGATGGGGGAGTGGCTCTTCACGGGCGTTAGCTGCACCACTTCTCCTTGAGCCCTCACCTCGAAGAGCCCGCTCCAGACCTTGTAGAGGTATACCGTTGGCGGGAGCCCCTTGCCGGGCTTGTAGTTGATGTTCATGTAGTCGATCAGGAGGCTTAGGAATGGGTTTAGCCTCTTCGGGTCTTCGCACTTGAATATCATGACCGTCGACGCCTGGGCCCTCCTCTTGACAAATGCGTCTTTGAACACGTCCCTCATCGAGGTTCACCCGCATAGGGATTTTGCCTCGACCTCGACGTCGAGCCCTAGCCTCTTCAATGCATCTATGATCTCTTCCTCGCCTTCCCTGTGGAGGATTATTATTTTGCCTTTGAGTATCGAGATGCTCACGCTCTCATCGCCTCGCTGCTCGCCATTGCCTCCGGCTTGCGCTGGTGAACCTCGACTTTGACCTCGACTCCGAGCTGGTTTAGGGATTGCAGGAGGGCGTTTAGGTCTGCTATGCACGCATCGCCAATGTAGTTTATGCCTTCAATGATTACCTTTCCGTCCTTGCCTATGAACACCCTGGTCGTAGGCATGACCTTCACCTCCCGAGGTCTATCAGGAAGCCATTTGCGACTTGCTGAATAGACTGAACTGTAAAGCCGAGGTGCCTTGCAGCCTCACAAACAGCATAAACAGCATAGAATTGATTTAGCTTTTCAGCAAACTCTCGTGCTGTTAATGGTGCACCAGCTTCATCAACAACGACTTCAACCTCGCCATTGGGCTTAATGCACACCCCATACCCATTGCCATACCTTAAGCGCATGGGTATGGCGAAAAGGCACCTTCGGGTATACATGCCTCCACGAACAACGTAGTCCTCAACGACCTCGCTGCCAAGCTCCTTGGCAATAGCCTCCATTGCCAACCTCAAGATTTGAGGGTGAGGATTCCTTATCTTCGACTTGCATATGGTTAGGTGGCTCACCCTCTCACCATCTTGTAGTATCTGCTACAGGGGTATAAAAAGCTTTGTGAGCGGTTATGGATGGAGCTCTGCTTGTGGATTTAGCAGGAGGGCTACGTTGAAGGGTATTGGGGGTATTGGGCTTGAAGCCGTGCTGTATATTGCGAAGCTCAGCTTGCCGTTCTTGTATACCTTGAATAGCGGCTCCTTGTCTTTGACCTCGAATGGGGTCACTAGGAAGTCCCTCGATATTGGGATGTAGGGGCCGGTGAGCTCCTTCCTAGTCGTTAAGTCGTCTCTCTCCTCTGCTATTGATGGGCCGAGTATGCGCGAGAGCTCGTGGTACTCCATTATCACCTTTCTGTCTCCAAGCCTCAGCTCCACGGTTCCGACGCCGTCCTCCAGCTCGGCCATTATGAAGGCTAGCGGTGGAGGAGCCCTATAGCAGAGGAGTATGAAGGCTATGGTCCACTCGTCCAGCCTATCGGTGTCTATTGTCTGGAACATCAATGCAAGCCTCTTCACGTGCTCTATGAAGGCGCTGACCTTTGCTGGCGGCGGGGGAGAATAGATGTCCGGCGGGCTCACCGCTACGCCCATCTCCTCCATCAGCTTCGCAACCCTCTTGCTCCTCAGCCCACCGCTCCTAGGGCATCCAACACTTGAAACCCTCGCATTGCGGGACAAGGGCATCAGTCCCATGGGAGCTTTCCCTATTTCCGCATTCCTGTATTAGGTTTTGCTTCTCGCTATTAGGTTTTAGCTGTGCATCTTAAGTTAGCATCTTAAGTTAAAGAGTTAAAGTAAGTTAAAAGAATTGAAGGTCATCCTAATCCTAGTAGTGCTCTTAGCCTTGCCGAGGTCATTGAGGCTTTTATGTTTTCGGCTAGCTTCTTTGCTTGCTGTATTTCGCCTTTTGTCGCTATGTCCACTAGCTCTTTGACGTCGCTTAGCAGATTGCTTGTGACTCCGAACTCCTTGGCCGTCTTCTCTATCTCTTCGAGCTCCCTCCTCATGTTTTGGAGCGCTGTCTGCGTGATCGTTGTTGATAGGTATTGCTCCATTTTTTCTACTAGCGCTCGCGCTTTTGCTTCGAGCTGCTCCTTGACCCTGCTCGCTATCTCCTTTTTCGTTTCGTATAGCTCTTGTTCGAGCCTCCTCCTGACCTTCTCGTCTATGTACTCTTCGAGTATCGAGAGGTCTATGCTGAAGGGTATTAGCCTTATGTAGACCCTATCGGCTATGCGCAGCCTCTCTATCTTCTCCTTGACCTCCTCCTCCCTTCCGTGTTGCCTCAGGTATTCTTGAACCGTGTTTAGGTAGTCCTCGTACACCTTGGCCCTCTTGTTTGCCTTGACCTCCGGCGGCACCTCTCCCCTGAGCAGGAAGCCCTTTAATTGCTCCTCGTACTCCTCATACTCCCTCTTCAGCGCGTCGACGTCCCTCAGGAACTCGGGCACCTTGTCCCTCGGCAGGATGTGGGCGAAGCCAACGTCGATAGCGTATCTGCCCCTAATCTGGTTGTAGAACTTCCTTGACAGCGTCCCAAGCCTATTGTAGAAATAGCCCATGACGAGCTGGACCTCCTTTCGGCCAATCCTCACGCCCTTGAATATCTCGGGCAGGTGGGCGTCCAGCAGCTCCTTCGATGGCAATCTGCTTATGACCAGGAAGCCATTTACAGCTACAGCCTTTACCTCGCCCTCCATAGAGTAGCACCTGCTACAGATGTATTGTAGAGGGGCTTAATATATTTTCTAGCTTCGTTTTCTAGCTTTTGCACTTCTCGATGCTTGAGCTTGGGTTGTCACGCTTGGTTGACGTGTTTGGCTGATAGAGCTTATATATCCTTGAGGTTTGAGAGTTAGGTTTGGTGAACGGTTGTGGCTGAGCTTAGGGAGGTTTTGAGGTTTAGGCGTGAGGAGAGGGAGTGGGTTAGGGCTGAGGGTGCTGAGGCCGTTAAGAGCGAGATATCGGGGATATCGGATGGCGGGGTTAGGAGGCTGTTCAGGTCGTTTCTGGGCTTTTGCTTGAGGGTTGGGGGCAAGCCGAGGTTTAGGCATTACAGGAGCGGGGAATACGAGGAGGCGTGGATTTCATGTGAGCTCCCGGAGCCGAAGCTCGCCTCGATAGCCCATTCCGGAGGCCACGTCAGGGGCATACTGAACCTATACGTCGAGCCGGGCGCTCTTGCGAGCATTGCGACTGAGCCGAAGTGGTCCGTGAAGATAG
>Ga0190314_1000449_pt1 | contig 14349 bp, 16 predicted proteins | sample 4870071112_MG_FD_165055 | JGI IMG/M metagenome (GOLD analysis project Ga0190314, IMG submission 165055) | Hydrothermal vent sediment bacterial communities from Southern Trench, Guaymas Basin, Mexico - 4870-07-11-12_MG | ecosystem: Environmental > Aquatic > Marine > Hydrothermal vents > Sediment ...
CCTTAAAAATTGTACACGCCATGGGACCACGTGAGGTTATTCTAACATACAAAGACGGTGTTTTCCTCTACATTGATGAAAAGTTGTACCATGAATCGTTCTCAGGATGGACCATAGAAGGTAGAACGGGAAGAGGCGATACATGTGTAGCAACTTACCTTGCGGTGAGGGAGACCAGGGATCCTCGAGAAGCTTTGAAAGTATCCGCAGAAATAACGAGCCAGAAGATGAAAAAACCTGGACCGTACATCCCTTAAAAGAAGAAGGATAACGTTGTGAAGCCTTATACGTATACGTTTCATATTCCCTACTGTTTTCTTTCTCTCGACGTACGTTCTGCTGGTTAGAAAGACAACCACGATTCCTTTCTCTGGATCGGTCCAAAGGAGGTTCCTGTGAAACCATCATGACCGAAGGTTCCAGGTGATGCTCCATTACCACCTATCTCCCCCCATTCTCACCTCCATTTTCATGAATCTTTCAAATATTATCCTCGAGATCACTTTGTCTTTCCACCTAAAAGGCCTGAATATATTTTCCTCGCAGAAGTCTTTAAAACTTTCCCCTGAAACCCTCTCCACTTTCGATATTCTCAATATAATTTGAGACATTATCCCAAAGGGATATCTCTTTCCTTGAAAGGAGAACTTCATCCATTTTTATCACTTTCTCATGATCCCTCCACTTCTCAGCTCTATTTTGAACCTGAACTTATCGCTCCTGTAGAGAGACAAAACGTATTCCACGCATTCATTTTTAGATGTATATGTGAATCTCTTTCTCAAGACAGCACAGGATTTTTGTGGAACTTCTAGTAACCTGGCATCCTCCTCTGTTAAATCCACTATTTCCAGGACTTCTATTGCTCTGCTCAAGACCAATCCGACTTCTTCTCGAAGAAACTCGTACAGCGATCTTCGAGACATGTCTTCCTTCAGGACGTTCAAAATCTTCACACTGACATTCGGGTTGAGATATGCCCATTCTATAGCAACCGGTTCATCGTTTATATATCTCAACCTTTTGAGAAGTACAACCAATGTTTTCGGTTCGAGCTTGAAGGCATCCCTCGCCTCCACTGGAACTTCTATTAACTTGTTCTCCAGAACCTTTGATCTCACTCTATACCCTTTATTCCTGGCCTCATCTGTGAACCCTCTTAGCACGGTCAGTTGTTCTTCCTTCTTTGATCCCGTTATGAAAGTACCCCTTCCCTTGGTTCTTTCTATTATCCCTTCTCTCCTCAGCTCTTCCAGAGCTCTCCTTATAGTCAGCCTACTTACCCCGTAAATTTTGCACAGCTCCTTCTCGGAAGGTATTCTGTCACCGGGTTTGAAAACTCCTTCTGCTATTTTTTCCTTGAGATCAGCGTATATCCTGTAATATAAAGGGACAGGATACTCTTTATCCATGTCTTTCCCTCCTACTTAAGTGTATCTTTTATGAGTTATGCTGATATGATGATAACACAATATGATAAAATTGTAAAAGAAGGTGATATTTTGGTACTTCAAGGAATCGATGTTTTGGTAAAAGATGATATTAAAATTCTTAGATAACCAACTACTCATTTGTGGATAGGGATATGAAATCTTGGGAGGATACGTGTTCGGCCCAAGGATGCCGGAGGATATGAGTTTTGATGAGACGGGCTTTTCTGGAATACTCCATTTCCTGGCCTTCCAATTTATGAATCCACGATATGTTACCCTAGAACTTGCCTTTTCGAGGGAATAAGTATCTCAAAGGGAAGAAGAACCAATCAGTTTATGAGGAATCGAGGAAAGAGAATCGGAAGGAATTCATGTTCGGAAAGAGAGAATTCATACCCATGTTTGGAAAGTACACAGGGCAGGTGTGCTGGGGAATAGAGTTCTTACCGATCTCCGGTGACTTCTTCACTGTGACCTTTAAGATGCTGCAGATCTCATCTGTGATACACGAGGAGCTGGAAATAAACGAATGGTTCAACACGCTGATGGGAGATAAAAGGGTATCTGAAATTTTGAAAAATGGCGAATTTCCAGGAGATATAATGAAAAAAGGAAGAGGAGGATTTCATGAATTTCGTCGACGACCTCCTCTATCAAGGAAAATTGAAGCACCTTCCAAGGTGATTTCCAGAAAGTTTAACACCCAAATTGTGCATATCTTCATATAAAATATGAGAAGATTGCTCTAGGAGGGATTCATGTGTGGACATGGGTTTCTAAAAATACTCTGAGACTCGTCTATGGATCTCCTAAAGAGTGGTTCGCACCTGAAGGGTTCAAAGAGGGAGAACATGGGAATGTGGAGGTGACCGAGGAGGAGGGAAAGTTCCTTTTAAAGGCTAATGGAAGAATTCTACAAGAGGATATCTCCATCTCTCGCGATGGAGAGTATTTTTGTCTCACCATGAAGATGTGGAGAGGGAACATCTTCGGACTAGGTGACAAGATGGGTCCGATGAATCGAAGGCAAAGAAAGTACATCTTCTTCAATGCGGATGATCCCATTCACACACCTATTGCTGACCCTTTATACAAATCCATACCTTTCTTCATAGTCTTAGATAGAAAAACATCCTTTGGAGTGTTCTTCAACTATCCTGGATACATGGAAATGGATTTCGACAGTGAAGGAAAAGGTGTGTTCAAGATAAAGGTGAGAGGGGAAGGATTAGTAGAGTACTTCATCTTCAATTCAAGCGTGAAGGAAATAATCAGGGAATTTTTGAATCTGACGGGGAAGAATTTCCCAGCTCCGATATGGGCTTTTGGATACCATCAGAGCAGATGGGGATACACAGATAGAAACGTGGTCATGGAAATCGCCAGAAAATTCCGAGAGAAGAGTATACCATGCGATGGTATATTTCTCGATCTAGAACACATGGACTCCTTTAAGAACTTCACATGGGATGAGGAAAATTTCAAGGAGTTTCCTGAATTCGTGAAAGAGCTTCACGATATGGGTTTCAAAGTCGTTCCCATTGTCGACGCCGGTGTTAAGGTTGAAGAAGGTTACGAGATTTTCAACGAAGGAAAGAAAAACGGGTACTTCCTGAAAACGAAAGATGGTAAAGATTTTGAGGGTGCTGTATGGCCTGGAAGGACAAGATTTCCAGATTTCACCAGAGATGATGTGAGAGAATGGTGGGGAGAGAAGTACGCGAATTTCGTGGAGAAAACGAATGTGGACGGCTTCTGGAACGATATGAATGAGCCCACTATATTCGCGACACAAGAGGAGTTGGACGAGATGAGGGAGAGAATGGCTGACATAGACCTGGATGATGGATGGATGATCCCTCTAACATTACTTTCTTTCTCGAATGTTTTCAAAAGTCAGAGGGAAGAAGAGATCGTTCACAAAGATGATTTACCGCATTGGAAAGTCAGGAATGCGTACGGTATGCTTATGACGAAAGCGTGTTGGGAAGGTTTGAAAAAAAGATTTCCGAGCAGAAGATTCCTCATCCTATCTAGATCAGCCTATCCTGGGATTCAAAAATACGGAGGTGTTTGGACTGGTGATAATCATTCCTGGTGGGAGCACATACTCCAGGAGATGATAAACATTCAGAGTCTTTCGATCTGTGGTATTTTCTTCTGCGGCTTCGATGTTGGTGGGTTTGGAGGGGATGTAACACCGGAACTTCTTGTTCGATTCTACCAGCTGGGAGCTTTCACACCATTTTTCAGAAACCACTCGGCTATCGGAACGAAAAGGCAGGAACCCTGGGTTTTTGGGGAGTACTATGAGAATGTGATAAAGGAAATCATAAACTTGAGATATTCCTTGATTCCATATATCTATTCATCTTATATGCTCGGTATCATGAAAAATGTGCCCCTTGTCAGACCTCTTTTCTTTGAATTCCAGGACGATCCAGTTACACACACCATAGAAGATGAGTACATGTTCGGGCCTTCCATATTAGTAGCACCGATCTACAGATTCGGACAGGAAAAGAGAGTGGTATACCTTCCCAAGGTCAGATGGTTGTATATCCCGACGGGAGAGATAATGAAACCTGGTTGGAGGGTTGTTGACGCACCTCTCGAGGTTATACCGCTCTTTCAGAGAGAGGACACTGCGGTTGTGAAAATGGATCCTCAGAATTTCATTTTCGAGAAAGATTTGAAGAGGCTTTATTTCGATGTTTTCTTGAATGAAAGGGTTGAAATAGAGCTTTATGAAGATGATGGAGAGAGTTTTTCTTTTGAAGAAGGAGATTTTTCTTTAAGGAGGGTGTTGATCACAAGGGACAAGATCGAAGTAGAATCGTCTAGAGGAGGATACAAACCTCCGGTGAGAGAGTGGGTGTTCAAAATATTGGAGGTAGAGGGAAGAATAAGGGAAATATCGATATTGGTGGACGAACGGGATTTAAAGATCCCCTTACGTTGATCGTGATATCATCCATAGCCTTAGGACTGATCATACTCATATGCATACCATTTCCATTTTTGAACTTCATAGTCTCTCTGATATACAAACCCGTTAAGGAGAATCCATTCAACATCCTGCTACTGGGTCTGGATGAGGTCATAGAAGGAACTGTCAGAACCGATGCGATTTTGCTGGCCATAATAGATCATGTGGAAGGAAAGGTCGTACTATCGAGTATACCAAGAGACCTTATGGTAGATGGTTCCAAGATAAACTCCGTGTACGAAAGAAAGGGGATCGAAGCACTTGAGAATGTGGTGGAGGATTTAACGGGGTTGAAAATCAATCGGTTCGCTTTGGTGAACTACGACGTTTTCAAAATTCTTGGTGACGAGCTTGGCCCCATAGAAATCATGGTGAATGAGCCCATGTACTATCACGATTACGTTCAGAATCTAACCATAGATTTCAAACCAGGTGTCGTCTATCGAATGAAGGGAGACGAACTTTTGGCGTATATAAGATACAGAAAAAATGCGCTAGGAGATATTGGCAGGTTGGAAAGGCAGAAGGATGTTTTAAAGAAAATGTTTGAGAAAGCGAAAAATATGGATATCTTCAGATTGGGAAGATTGTATTCGAAGCTGAAGAAATTGATGAAGACAGATCTAGATCTTTCAGAAGTAATATATTTGTTCTCAAAAGTATCGAAAAACGGTCAAATGAGTTTCATCGGTTTTCCATACACTATAAACGACAGAGGAGAAGTGATCGTGGATAAGAAAAGACTGGGAAGATACAGAGATTCTCTCAAGGAACTGCCTGTATCAGGAATCAGAAAGAGTTACAGAATAGTGATACTGAACAATTCCACACTAAAAAACAGGGTTTTCGAAGCAAGGGTGAGATCTCGTTGGAGGAAGGTTATGGGATGGGAACCTGAAAAGGTCATTTGGGAGGACACCAAGATAAATATGAAGGGATCCCACGTTTTCGTGCTATCAAGAAGTATGGTAGACAAGGAAGCCATTCTTGGATTTCTCAAAAAGGTTTATCCTGAGGAAACGTTCAAAGTTCACATGGTTTCCTGGATGGAGGATATAGATGAGTATTATGAAATCATGGAAAAACTCTTCGAAAAGAGAATATACGTTGAAAGGCCTATAGATGCTTTGATTATCCTTGGAACCCTTGGAGGTGGGTGAGTGAAATACAAGAATCTTCACAGATGGGATCTTCAGCCGGAAGAGGCGATGGAGCTTCAGAGGAGATTAAAAAAGGAGGTTGTGTTAAAACCATTCAACGGAGAATTGAGATACGTTGCCGGTGCGGATCTCTCCTTTCCAGGTGAAAACGTAGGTCTTGCTGTAGTAGTTGTCCTGGAATTTCCTTCTCTCAGAATAAAAGAATTGGTTCATGAAAAAGGAAGCATAAATTTCCCCTATATACCGGGTCTTCTAGCTTTCAGGGAGGGCCCGCTGTTTTTGAAAGCATGGGAGAAGGTTAAAACAAAACCAGATGTCGTTTTCTTTGATGGTCAGGGGATAGCCCATCCCAGAGGCTTGGGTATAGCCTCTCATATGGGGTTGTTCCTGGAAATACCAACTGTCGGCGTTGCTAAATCAAGACTTTATGGAAAATATGAAAAACTTCCTCCCGAACAGGGATCCTTCTCCTATCTTCTAGATGATGGTGGTAGAACGATAGGAATCGTCTTTAGGTCGAGAGCGAATGTTTCACCGATTTTCATATCCCCGGGCCATCTCGTGGATGTCGAAAGTAGTTTTGAGCTCGTTAAAAAAGTCCTAATACCTGGAAAGAGAATTCCTGAGCCTACCAGAATGGCTCATTTGTACACCCAGAGGCTGAAGAGTTCTCTCTTTTGATGTTATAATCCTCCTGTGGATACAAAATGAGGGAAGTGAAAGGGTTGGATGGTCCGTGGAAAACCCTAGGGGAAACGTTGAAAAAGTTGAGGGAGGAGAAGGGAATAAGTCTTAGAGAACTCTCCCTCGCGATAAATGTGGATTACAAGAAGTTGGAGAGAATGGAGCGGGGGGATTTCAAAAACCTCGATGTTCCAGTGTACGTTAAAGGATACCTCAGAAGGTATGCTGATGTATTGGGTATAGATTCCACCGAATTGATCGAGATGTACGAAAAAGGTTTCGAGGTAACGAATGTTGAAACCGGGATGATTGAAGAGGAGAAAGAAGAGAGGAAGAAGAAAGCGGATCTCTCCCTTATTTTCGTGATAGCCGTACTCCTTGTCAATCTGATACTTCTCTACGTGGGATTGAAAGAGTTTTCATCTCTCATCAGGGAGCCCCTTGGTATCATCGAGAATCTCTCGGGTGATGTGATAAAGGTTAATGGCACTGATTTGAAACCAGGAGAGAGGATGGCTTTGAGTGAGGGAACATATAGGATAGAAGGCAACAAGGGGGAAGTGTTTGTAAGAACCAAGGGAAAATTGTGGAAGGTGAGGTTGAAGGATTTCGAGGTGAAGATTTCGTGGGAGAGATAAAGATACCAGATATGGTGAATTTGGTGATGTTCATATTCGCTTCCCACATAGATTACTGGTTTGGAGAGCTAAAACCTATTCTTGTGGGAGAATTCGGGCCTTTAGATTACGTATCTCCCAATTTGGATTTTGAAAAATACACTCTATATTACAGAGAAGAAATGGGGCAAGGTTTGATGGGAAAACTGGTGAGTTTCGAAAGGCTCATACACCCCTCCCAACTAGCGGATGTAAAGCTTGCAACCATGGACTTAGAGAAGAAGTTTTCAATCGAGGGAAAACGAAAAATTAATATAGATCCTGGATACATTCATCACACGCAATTCGTGCTGGCTTCCACAAAACACTGGGGTAACAGAATATACATAGGTAAGGGAATATACGCTGAAGTAACGCTCGTTTACATGAGGGGGAGTTTCCATCATCTGGATTTCACATATCCAAACTATCAAGAGAAAGAGTATAAAGAACATCTCGAGAAGATAAGGGAGATTTATCTGAGAAAAAGGAGGAGATTCCTTAAAGGATGAGAATCGGTATAAAGGTTCTTGGGTGTCCTAAAAATGAAGCAGATTGTGAAATCCTGGCTGGCATTTTAAAGAAAAGGGGTCATGAGATAGTCAAGAATGTTGAAGATGCTGACGTTGTGATATTGGATACATGCGCTTTCATAGAAGATGCGAAGCGAGAGTCCATATCTGAAATTTTTGAATTCGTGGATTACAAGCTATCTACAAAGCAAGATCTCAAACTGATAGTGAAGGGATGTTTGGTTCAAAGGTATGGAAGAATATTGAGAGAAGAAATACCGGAAGTAGATGGATGGTTCGGAGTGGTAGCACCTGAGAGGTTAGTTGAGGCCTTAGAAAGAGGAGAAGAATTCTTCGTTCCAACAACGCCAGAAGTTGTTTACAGTTTCTCTCATAGGTGTTCTCTCGACAACAGGCCTTACTCCTACATCAAGATATCCGATGGCTGCGACAGAGGTTGTACTTTCTGCTCCATACCGAAATTCAAGGGAAAATTCAGAAGTAGGAAGATTGAGGACATATTGAAGGAAGCAAGGTACTTGATTGAGTCCGGGAAAAAGGAGATAATACTGGTCGCTCAGGATACCACGGGATATGGCATCGATATATATGGAAACCAGGCTTTACCTGAACTTTTGAGGGGCCTGAATTCTCTAGAAGGAAAATTCTGGATCAGAGTTATGTACCTTCATCCAGATTTCTTGACACAGGATATAATAGAGACTATGTGTTCTCTGGAAAAAGTTGTGAAGTATTTTGACGTACCTATACAACACGCCAGTGATGAGATTCTTAGAAGAATGGGAAGAATGAAAAAATCTGAGGAATTGATGGAACTTTTTGAAAGGATAAGAAGAGCATGTCCAGATGCTGTTTTGAGAACAAGTGTGATAGTTGGTTTTCCAGGAGAGAGGGACGAAGATTTTGAGAAATTGATGGAATTTGTGGTGGATGTTGGATTCGATAAATTAGGAGTTTTTGTGTATTCAGATGAGGAAGGTACCGTAGCGCATGAATTCAGCGATAAAGTCGATAAAGAAGTGGCAGAGGAAAGGAAGGAGAGATTGTTATTAAAACAAGCGGATATATCCTTTGAAAAACTCAATAGATTTTTAGAGAAAGAATTCGTAGCTGTTCTGGAGGATAGGGAAAATGGTTTCATGATCGGCAGGACGTGGATGGATGCGCCTGAGATAGATGGGGTAATATATCTGAAGGGAAAAGGAAAAATTGGAGATCTCGTGAAGGTGCGTGTTGAAGAACATGATGAGTACGATATGAAAGGAGTCATACTATGCCAAACCTAGTGACTTACTCCAGGATCGTTCTGACAGTACCGATAGTCTTCCTTCTTAAGAATGAATGTTACTCCATCGCCCTGGTTATTTTTTTAATAGCAGCTTTTACAGACTACCTGGATGGGTACCTAGCGAGAAGGTTGAACAAGGTATCAGAAACTGGTAAGGTCATGGATCAAGTGGCCGACAAGATATTGGTGACTTCAGTTTTCTTAGCTTTGATGAGTGAGATCCCCTTATGGCTTATAGTGACTGTGATTATGAGAGACAGTTGGGTGAATGGACTAAGAATATTGAGCGCGAAGAAGGGAATAATAGTTCCTGCCAATATATGGGGAAAGGTGAAGACAGTTTTACAATTCGTTCTGATTTTAGCTATCATGGTCGAAAGAACCTTTGATTTGGATATGAGGATACCAGTGATCATCCTCGTGTTTCTAACGTTTCTGGCAACAGTGGTATCAGGTTTCATTTATACTTACCAGAATAGAAACGCCTTGGAGGGATGAGGTATGAGAACGTTTATAGCTATAGATGTAAACGATGAAGTAAAGAGGATATCTGAAGAAGTGATTGAGAAACTGATGAGAAGAGGGTTTAGAGCCAATTGGGTTACATCTGAGAATGTGCATCTAACTCTCTTTTTTCTTGGAGAGGTCCATCCAAGGAAAGTCGACGAAATATCAGAACACGTTTGTAAAAGATTAAGGGGATTCCCCTCCTTCTCTTTCACCGTGAAGGGTGTACATTTTTTCAGGAAGGGAAGATCTCCAAGAGTAATATGGCTTGGGGTTGAGCCATCGGAGAGCTTAATGAGACTGTACGATGAGATGAGATCTGAACTCTCCCAGCATGGTTTCGAGTTCGAGTCTTCCAACAGTTTCATACCTCATATCACGATCGGAAGGGTAAAACATCACCCTCAAAAGTGGGAAAAATTGATAGAGGATATCGTATACACACCTACTGTCGTCGCTGTGGACAATATAGTCGTTTACTCTTCCAGACTGACGCCGAAAGGTCCCATCTACAAATGGGTCTATAAATGTCATTTCGAAGGAGGTTTGACAAAGAATGAGTGAAGAGAAATTCAAGGTTCTTCAGAAAGCCATTGAGAGAATAGAATCTTCTTTTGGGAAGGGTTCCATAATGCTTTTGGGTGAGGAAGTACAGGTTCAGCCGGTAGAGGCCATATCCACAGGTTCTCTATCACTCGACATAGCAACGGGCGTTGGTGGTTATCCTCGAGGGAGGATAGTGGAAATATATGGGCCAGAAGCTAGTGGAAAGACAACACTCGCTCTTCATGCTATAGCTGAGGCTCAGAAAGCTGGTGGGGTGGCGGCGTTTGTCGATGCAGAACATGCTCTGGATCCAAACTATGCTCAGGCACTCGGAGTTGATTTGAAATCCCTTCTGATATCGCAACCAGATTATGGGGAACAGGCACTCGAAATCGTTGATGAGCTCGTCAGGAGTAACGTTGTTGACCTCATAGTGATAGATTCTGTGGCGGCATTGGTCCCAAGAGCTGAAATAGAAGGTGCGATGGGAGAGATGCAAGTTGGCCTTCAAGCAAGACTCATGTCCCAAGCTCTGCGAAAACTTGCAGGAAGTGTCAGCAAATCCAAAGCGATTGTGATATTCACCAATCAAATAAGGATGAAAATTGGAGTGTTCTTTGGAAGTCCTGAAACCACAACGGGAGGACTTGCTCTGAAATTCTATTCAACCATGAGAATAGAGGTCAGAAGGGGAGAATCCATAAAAGAGGGTAAAGACGTTATAGGAAACGAGGTACACGCTAAGGTCGTGAAAAACAAGGTCGCACCTCCTTTCAAAATCGCCAAATTTGACATAATATATGGCAAAGGGATCGCGAGAGAGAACGAGGTTTTGGATCTAGGGGTTCAAGATGGATTTATAAACAAAAAAGGAAGCTGGTACTATTACACGACTTTAGATGGTAAAGAACACACGCTTGGTCAGGGAAAGATCAATGCCAGCAGATTTTTAAGGGAAAATCCAGAGATACTCCAAGAGATCGAGAGGAGAATAAGGGAAGAGCATGGTTTACCGATACCGAAAGAAGATTGATCCAGATTCTGAGAGCGATGCTTTTAAATATGCATCAAAGCTTTTCAAATACAGGATGCGTTCTGAAGCAGAGATGAAGAAAAGATTGCTGGAAAGAGGATTTTCGGAGGAATGCGTTCAAAGGGTCATGGAAAAGTTGAAAGAGAAAGGATTCGTGGATGATGAAAAATTCTCTTACCTTTTTGCATACGATGAATTAACCCTTAGGAATCATGGACCTAGGATCATAAAATCGAAGCTGAAAGCCTTGGGCGTAAACGAGGAAATCATTGAAAAGAGTTTGAAAAAGGTTCTGGAAGAAGTGGATCTTGAAGATGTAATAAAGAAACTACTGAAGAAAGCTTCGGAAAATCCCAGAGAATATCTTTTCAGAAGGGGTTTCGACCCAGGAATACTCAATGAGATAGATTACGGAGGTGAGTGAGCATGCTGTATGTTGCCGTAGGGATCGTGGGCGTTATTGCCTTCCTGTTTGGGTTTGCAATCGCCAATTTTAAGATAAAAAGGGATCTTTCAAAAGCTGAGAAGGATGCCAGATCCATTGTGGAAAAAGCGGAGAGAGAGGCTCAAGAATTAAGAAAAAAGGCGATAGTGGAAGGAAGAGAAGAAGTTCACAAGATGAGGGAGGAATTCGAGAAAGAGAAGAAAAAGAGGGAAGAAGAGCTCAGGATCCTTGAAGATCGACTGATGAAAAGAGAAGAGATGTTAACGAAGAGAGAAGAGGTGCTGGACAAGAAAGAGAGTCACATGGATGAATTGAAAGAAAGGCTGGAGAAGAAGGAGAAAGAGCTCGCTGAAAAGGAAGAGAAAGTTCAGAAAGAACTCACCAAACTCGCCGGTATGACGGTTGAAGAAGCAAGAGAGATAGTACTCCAAGAGGCACGAGAAAGGTACGAACACGATATAGCAAGGCTCTTCAAGGAAATCAAGGATAGATACGAGGAGGAGGCAGATAGGGAAGCTAAAAGAATAATATCGATAGCTGTTCAGAGGTACGCGGCGGATTACGTGAGTGATATCACGGTTTCAACGGTATCTTTGCCATCAGATGACATGAAAGGAAGGATAATAGGAAGGGAAGGAAGAAACATCAGAACGTTTGAGAAGATAACAGGAGTCGATCTCATCATAGACGATACACCGGAAGTGGTGGTTCTCTCGTGTTTTAACCCTATAAGGAGGGAGATAGCAAAGTTAACCCTCGAAAAGCTGATAGCCGATGGAAGAATACATCCGGCCAGGATTGAAGAGCTATATGAAAAATCCAAAGAAGAGATTGAGAAGATCATAAAAGAAGCGGGACAGGAAGCCACCTTCAGAGTGGGAGTCATGGGACTCCATCCTGAACTCGTAAAACTTCTGGGAAAGCTACGGTTCAGAACCAGCTATGGCCAGAACGTTCTGGAGCATTCCATAGAGGTCGCTCTTCTTGCAGCTCTAATGGCATCCGAACTCAATCTCGATGTTGAAAAAGTGAAGAGAGGAGCACTGCTCCACGACATAGGAAAAGCTGTGGATCATGAAGTAGAGGGTTCACATACAGTTATAGGAGCTGAACTTGCGAGAAGATATGGCGAGAAGGAAGACATCATAAACATGATTTTAAGCCATCACGGAGAGGTTGAACCGACGACACCAGAGGCGGTTTTGGTGGGTGCGGCAGATGCTCTTTCGGCTGCGAGACCTGGCGCAAGAAGAGAAACTCTTGAAAATTACATAAGAAGGTTGATGAAACTGGAAGAAATAGCGATGAAATTCAAATATGTGGAGAAAGCTTACGCTATTCAGGCAGGAAGAGAAGTCAGGGTGATAGTCGAGCCAGACAAGATAGACGACGCCATGGCAGATAAACTGGCGTACGATATAGCAAAGAAAATTGAGGAGGAGCTGGAATATCCGGGTGTTCTCAAAGTAGTTGTCATAAGGGAAAAGAGAAGTGTGGCTTACGCTAAGTGATGGGGGAGTGTTCCCCCTTCTTTTTTCTCACCACGTCTTTGAGAAATCTTATCTCTTCCTCATTCATCCCACCTTTCCACCAGAAGGGAAGGATGGAGTTGTTCAAAAGTACAGGATCAACATCATCACTTATGATTCCATCGTTTACTAGCCTCTTCCAATCATCGGTTCCTGGTATGGGGGTATACTCATTCAGCGAAAAGCCAATTCCCTCATTTTCACATATCTCAATTGCTTTCAACACGTCTTCCAGCTTCTGACCCGGCATGTTGATCATTATGTAGGCTGATACCTCATTGGAAGTAAAACCGTATTTTCTTAGAATTCTTGCAGCGTGTATTATATCTTCATCAAACACCTTTCCACCGGTTTCTTCCTGAAGCTTTCCAGAGGTTTCATACCCCAGTTTTATTGTCTTGAAGTTTGCCTCTTTCATCAGACATGCGATTTCATCTGTTAAAAGCCTGGCATGTATTCCATTTGGAAGATGAAAATTCACTTTCATATCTTTCTTGATGATCAACTTCAAGATCTTCTTGAAGTTGTCTCTGTCTACGAGAATCGCGTCATCAAAGAACGCCACGTCTCTCACCTTGAAAACATCAACGTATTTCTCGATTGCTTCCACCACTCTCTCTGGAGATCTCCTCACGAATCTTTTCCACAATTTTGGAACCATACAGTAAGTACATCTGAAAGGGCATCCAAGGGTGGTTATGAAGACGAGGTACCCTACCCTATCATAGAGTTCGTACATGGGATCGTACTTTTCAAACCAATCTCGAGGAACTTCCTTCGCTTTCAATCCCACTTTTTCCAGAATACTGGGAAGATGTAGAGGTTCTGTCCAAGGGTATATAAGATCCGCTGGACTATTCCTGGCATGATCGGGTAGAATGTTGACGTAGACTCCTCCCAATACAACCGGTGCGTTCGTCCTTTCCTTTATGAAGGAGATGGTATCCCAAACACCAGGATACCAGTAAGTCATCATTGAGGTTATCATGACCAAATCCACTTCTCCAACTTCTTTTAACTTCCATTCGAGATACTCTGGAGGAGCACCATATCTTTTATACTTCCTTGGAATAGATCTCAGTTGAGGAGGTTTGCGAACGACCTCGCTGGGGAATTTCCCGGTTCCATACCTTTTGTCTTTGGGAACCCTGACGAACCTTGGGAGATCCGGATCGTGCCTGTTCAGAAGATCTATGAGAAAGACCTCATGGTCCATTTCTCGAAGAATTCTCCCAATGTAGAGAAGCCCTAAAGGTTTCAACCAGAAATCGTATGCAGCAAAATCATATATCCAAGGGTTCACTAACAGGATTCTGGACAAGCTCTTCTTCCTCCCTTCATCTTCATGAACCAGAACATACCTTTCAAGGTTAGATCTCCATCATGGACATCATGGATCACGTACTTAGCAATAAACTTCGATTGTCCCCCTGTTACCACTACCGGTATGTTTTTCCCGTACTCCCTTTTTATATCTTCTATCAAGCCATTTACAGCATGAGCTGATCCTTTTATAACACCTATCTGTATATTACTCTCTGTGTCC